>Ga0126342_10005868_pt1 | contig 21613 bp, 16 predicted proteins | sample Cyp1metagenome_FD_92528 | JGI IMG/M metagenome (GOLD analysis project Ga0126342, IMG submission 92528) | Coral microbial communities from Lord Howe Island, Old Settlement Bay, Australia - Cyphastrea 1 metagenome | ecosystem: Host-associated > Invertebrates > Cnidaria > Coral ... | reverse complement strand
TATTTATTTATATTCATATATTTATATTTATGTTCATATATTTAGATATATTTATATATTATTATATTTATATAATATTTTATTTGTATCTTTGGATCCGGGGATTTTAAAAAATATAATTTCATAAATTTTTATTAATTTATTATTTTTTGATTTTATTTTTAAAATATAAAAAAAACAAATTAATATATATTAATATTTATTATTAATTTTCTTTTAATATTAATTTAATATATATTTTTTATATTCCGATTATTTTTATTTAAAAAATATATTAAGAAATCAAATTAATCCGGATATCTTATTTCCTTGATATAAATTTCCGGGATAAATACGATTATATTTAATAATTCAATTATTTATTTATATTCATTTTCTTGATATTTTATTTTTTTTCCAAATTGAACATATATTCTCAAATTTCCTGATATTCAATTAATTAGATCAAATTTAATATATATATATTTCAATATTAAATATATAATAAATATTATATATGTATGTTCTTAATTAAATTATATTCATTAATTTATATTCATTAATTATAAATTTATTATATTATAATTATTTTAAATAAAAAATAAATTAATTAACATTTCAAATTTTAGATAAAAATAATATATATTATTTTTTAATAATTTATTTCATTATTTATATATTTCAAAAAATGTATTTTTTTAAACATAATTTTCAAATAATATATTATATTTTTAATATTAATAATCATTTATATATATATATATATATTATTTTTTTAAAATATTATTAAAATATATTAATATTTCATTTAAAAAGAATATATATATATCATTTTATTTTATTTTATTTTTCAATTCAAAATATTACCCAAATATATTTAAATAATTTTTTAAATATTTATTTATCATTTATATTAAAATATTTTTAAATAAATATTTTATTATTTTATGCATTATTTTATTTAATATATTTTAATATTTTTTTACATAATATCCAATTATAATATCCCTGTGTGCATTCTGCGGAGAAATTGTACCCACTAAACCTTTTACAAAAACGGCCTTATACTACAAAATAATGCTTGAATCTGAACCAACCCCCCTTGCTACAAAATGGTTTGGAGGTTTTTATAATGGATCAAAAGCCAATGTCGGTCACTACAAAATGATTTTAAGTAACCATTTTGTAGTGAAAACGGGTTACAATGAAAAATCATGATTCGCTACTAAATGGGTCATAGTATTTACTAGGGGAAATACTACTGGGGCCCAGGTCATAATATTTACCGAACACAAATAAATATAACCTTGGGATTTCCATCGGATTCCAAGAATTAACCTTTCAAAAAAGGTTTGACAAAAGTACGGCGCAGGGGTTTTGAATTGCAATCGTCAGAGCTATGGGGTAACAAAAACGATCTAAGCGCATAATTTCAAATTTAATTGATCGGTTTTGAACCAAATCTATCTTATTTTTTCCTCCTTAAAATCTCTATATAAAAAGCATGTTTTTGGTGTCGACGCTGTTAAGGGGCCGTGTGCTGTCTCCATTTTTTCGGTTTTGTATATTCTTCTTGTCATTGTGATTGTGAACCGGATGGGGGGGGTGGGGGGGGATTCTAATCTTCTTTGCGATTGCAAGGTTCTCTTACACTTCCACACATATGTCATGCTACTGCTAGTTTCTTGCACATTCAGACATACGTCATACAACATTATTGCTAGTTTCTGTTACATATTCACCCATACGTCATACTACGCTACTGCTAATTTCTCTTACACTTCCACTCATACATTATACTACACTATTGTTAGTTTCTCTTGCACTTCCACAAATACGTAATCCTACGTCCACTACTGCTAGTTTATTTTTCACATTCACATATACGTCGTGCTACGCTACTGCTAGTTTCTCTTGCACTTCCATACATACGTTATGCGACGTTACTGCTAGGTTTCTCTTACGTCAAGATTCATGTCATACAAAATTTCGGAAACAAGGGTTATTATTAAAAAATATCATTTTATGAGGTAAAACATTCAAAAATCAATATTTTCGGTGAACATTACGTGGTTTTAAATTTATTGAAAACATCATGGTATGATGAAAATATTGAAAAAAACCTCACGAAATTGAAATTAAATATTTATAATGGAATATCGATCTTACATCACTGCACGGCCTCTTATCAACGCCGTTACCATGTTTTTCGATCTTTTTAGGGCTTATCTGGAGGGGGGCGCAATAGGTTTTACAAAAGGTTGTGCATATATATATCATTATAAAATATAATGCATGACAAAAATTATCCAGAAACTAAGACATCACGTATCGAATCTGTACTTTGTAACATTATGGGTGAAAGGAACTCTGAGCATTAACTATTGGACAAAAAAGCAGGAACCTAGTAGAATGGGATAAATTTAGATTTTAATTAATAATCGCAAATAATATCCAAAAAAGGTATAATAAAAGTACAGCGCAAAGGTTTTAAACTATAATCGTCAGAATTATGGGGCAATAAAAACGATCTAAGTACACAATTTCAATTTATTGGTTGTGAAACCAAATCAAATTTATTCCATTTTTTTCCTCTTAAAATTTCTACATTATTTATTTTTTTTCGATTTTTTTAAAATTCATCTTACCACGAAATAATCGTAAATCAAAAGCCAAAAATAGCCTAAGGGTCCATGTTATATATTTATGATATTATTCCAAAATAAATTATTATAAAATATATTTCCGATTTATAAACATAAAATTATTATTATAAAATATAATACACACCCTTTTACTACAAAAATTAATATACAAATCCATTTTTTTAAATTAAATTATATATAAATAAACAAATAATACCAAATACATATTTATCCTTTTAATAATAAAAATAATAAAAAAAATATAATAATAATGTTTTTATATTAAATATTATTCGAATCCAATAATATAAAAAATATAAATATATTTCAATAAAATTTAATTGGTTTATTTATATTCAATAAATTTCATTATAATTTTATAATCATAATTATATATAATTTTTAATTATACATTTTATATATATATTTTTTAATTTATCTTATTTTCGAAAATTAATTAAATATATTATATATTATAAATCAATAATAAAGAAGAAAATATTAAATTAAGATGGTAATAATAATAATTATTAATTAATTATTTCGTATTTTTATTTCCCATAAAAATATAATTTATATCTATTCCTAATTTATTTTATGTTATTAATTATAGATTTATAATTTTTTTCGGGAAATTTCGGAAATATATTTTATTCGTTATTTTTCTTGCTCTTTTCGCAAGATCTTTGGAGTCAAGCTGTGTGGCCGTCTCCGATTCGTTAACATCGATGCTGAAACAGTCAATCGTCCAAGATGCCTTTCACCCTGCAGCGCTCCTGCTGGGTCACAGCCGTATGGCACTCCAAGGTGCAAGGAAGCAAAAATAGGGGTTGACTCTTCAAAAATGGAGGTTTAACCAACCCAAATTGTGATTTCATTAGTGAACAATGGAGTTGGGCACTGGCAATTCAATGAGGAAATCATACTTCGCCTCACCGGCTGAAATTCAACAGCCATGGGATGTCCTGCAATTGCTTTCGACGTTCAGCATCCCAATCCTGCGCCGGTTTTTTCCATCACCATCCCTGCCCGTCGGGAACCAATGCTTTGACATGCTCCGTCCAACCCGGATCGCCAAGAAGGACATCGCTTCTGCTGTGTCAGACATCTGAAGAATATGTTGAATAGGGAAAAACATCAACTTATGTTCATTAGGAATCAAAATCTGTCACCCCCTCTGAACAATATATGTTGAATGGATAAATAGCATCAACTTATTTTCATAAGGAAACAAAATCCGACACCACAACGGGGAAATAACATCAACACATATTGATTAGGGATCACAACCCGCCATCCCCTCTGAACAATATGTTGAATGGAAAAATAGCATCAACTTATATTTATAATTAGGGGATTATAAGGGATGAACATGCATTCCAGACAAAATATACCTATTGCACGGCTTTCACAGATCTTCAACATCTGACATGTACATGTACCACGATATATATATATATGTATATATAAGTATGTATATATATGTATATATATATGTATATGTATATGTATATATATATATGTATTATGAGAACTACATATCTGTTTTAACATATATATATATAAAACAACATATGTGACATATGTGTGAATATAATATATATGTATAATTATATATATATGCACATACTTCATGACTTCAACATTGATCAAGTATACATCCACATGTCGAAAATTTCGCGACGCAGCTTGTCCATTGCACCGCCGCATAGCGCCGTGCAGCAAATCGTCTCCTGATTGTCGCGCTGGATTTCTTGCTTCTCCTGGGAGACCAGGCGTCCAGATATGTCCGGCCTGGGAGACCGGCCATGTCTCGCCTCTGGGCTCAGATTTCGGACGAACGAGACCAGGTCGTTGTAGTGAGACTTCAAGGTATCCACTGAAGCTCCCTGGCAGAATCGAATGGCAAAATCGTGGAACATGGTGAAGCAAGGATCTGGTTTCATGATGCCTCAGATGTATTCAGATGTAGGATATGCTACAGAGATTACACAGCATAGACTAGATGTAATTCAATTCTTGAGAATCAGAGATGAGTCCGCGGCACATAATCAACATCATCCAGGGGCAACTCGCAACTCGCCGCCTCATTTGACAAAGAGTTGTCCAATGTGTTGAGGAAGTAGTTGTACCTGCCAGATCCATTGATGGTTTGAAGAGGCCACAGTTGACCATAGGTCGGCCACACCTGAGAACCAGGCTTTGCCTTGGCAACAGCTGGACGTGATGTGACACGGGCAAAAACAGCAACTGGAAAACAAGCAACAGCGAGTACAGAAGCGGAAATTCTTTGAAACCCGCTTTCCTTGCGGCGCTTAATTCATCCTAATCCATTATCAAAATCGCAGACGCAAAGCGTTGTGAAGATTGCAGACCTGGCTGTTCAAGCACCAAGGCGCAAATTCCTGGAGCCAGCACCGCTCATCACTCCGCGCGGCGGTGCGGAACCGACTGAAAGTGTGTGTCTGGCAGTTTTGTGTCTGTGCCGTTTTAGGTGGGTGGTGAATGGTGGTGAATGGTGGTGATGATTCGGTGATGTGACTCTGTGGTTCTGTAATTACCTGATGCAGTTTGCATTGGACAGGTTTTGAAAGGTAGCAGCTCATATTCCGTCACCATGAATATGGGAACTGAATGTGTCCATATATCATATGTCGAAGATTGGCGACCACTGAGCCCAAAACGAAAATAAACAGATACCATGGTCAGGGAACAGCCAAGATGTTGTACTGATGCACTCAGAAACACCAATCAAGCCTCTGCATATAAGTGAACGGCATATCTTATGGGTCTGATGGGCATTGAACACCAGTGAAAATCCAAAACCCATAAGATCATCGAGGCATCTAAGATCATCCTCTTATCATCACAGGAGGCTCCAGTGAGGGGCGTTCTCTATCTATGGCTTCTGGTTGCGCAACTACCCTGGTAATCAAAGATGGCAAGGGAAACTATCTGTCACAGTTCATGCACTATCACTTACTATCACTTACTTAAACCCTTCAATATCTTGGTAGTCCCAGTTCAAAAAATCTATGCCGAGAGTTCCAACGTCACCATGCCAGGCAGTTTGCAAACAGTTGGGACATGTTGGGACCCCTTTCAAAAGGTCAGTTGATGGTTTCAATCTCCACGAAAAACCATGGAAAGTCATTGGGGGATCATGTTGTCATATGCTTAGTGGTGGAGAAAATCAGCATATCTAAAACCAGCAACCAGTGATATTGGGCATATCCCCACTTTTTGTCGCAGCTGGCTGTTTATTTTCGGTGCTTAAACATTGTTAAATCAGCGAAGATGTTCGTGCTTAAACTTAAACCCTTATTTCAAGCACAGATTTCTACCACCACTTCCCTAAATTTCATAACTTTGAGGCAACTGTTGCATTTTGAACTTGTCAATATTGGACACCCCACACACTGTTTTTTGGTCAGTACAATTTCATACAATTTCCCTGTTGCACAAGACTAACTGGCACTCGAAGGATCATCCCACTTGGTAAACCCTGGCGATCGTAAGTCCCCTAACTGGGCTTATATCTCATAAGTGGTTATTACATGTTATTACATGATATTGCATGTTATATCATGTTATTACATGATATTGCATGTTCATTACATGTTACCCCGCCACATCCAGTCACCTGATCCTCCAAAGCACACAACGACCGATCCAAGGGCCCTTTTTCACAACTCCTCACGCTTCGACACTTTCAGCTCCGCCCGTGCGGCCTGTGGTGGGACACATTTGGAGTCCCTGTGAAAACCCTTCAATGAGGATGGAACGCAGGAAACCTTTGAAACTATATATATATATTTATAATATGTGATATATATATACATACATAATGTGTATGTATATATCTATATCTCTATATATATACACATATGTATATATGTATAATCACTTATAATAATATGCACATAATATGTCATTTCATCGAAACGTCTTTGATGATTTGCCAGTGGCAATTTCACTTCCTGAAGGGGGCTCAGTATCTTTGCCCAACCCTGACGGGTCCTGCATGGCCGCCTCCAATGCGCTTCGGAAGGCCTTGCGGAAGTCGTTGGAACCGTTGGATGGGTCATCTGAGTTGGTGGTTCAACCCCTCTGAAACATATGAGTTCGTCAGTTGGGATGATGACATTCCCAATATGTGGAAAAATAAAACATGTTCCAAACCACCAACCAGATAATGATAGGATGTGTGCTGGTATTGTTGCTGGTATTGTTGCTCCTGATTCTTATTGCTTGCTATTGCTTGCTTATCTGTGAATATCTGAATATCTCACACATAGTATGCATAACATATTGTTGGCTATCTCGCATCTTCAACTTTCTCTCAATACCAGAAAAACTGTGGGAAACCCCTATGTTTTGGATGAACACCATGGTTTCCGACCAAGATCTTCCCTGAACCCCGAGGTTCTCACGTCCCTGTATTGCATGGCCATCTCTCGGTTTAAACTCCATGAGCCGCTCACACTTGGGGCCCTGAACGGCAAGGCGTGCTTCATAGCTGACTCGAGAATAAGCAACCAGAGCTGGATGGTGGTTTTAACCATCTTGGAAAATATGGAAGTCAATGGGAAGGATTATTTCATATATTATGGAAAATAAACAATGTCCCAAACCACCAACCAGATGGGGTTTAGCCAATCATCCACTATCAGTGGCTATGAATGATGACAAATCGTACCTTAACCCACCGATTTTCGTTCATAATAGCGCTAGTGCTTTGGTTCACCCCCAGTCGATTCCAGTGATGGGCCTGAAGGATGTCTTGCAACGTTCCCCATTGTGTTTATTGAGAACCAAAACGAGGGAAAACTTCGCCTTGTCTGGACAGAAGCAGCTTCTTACCCAGCATTTGTTTAAATATAATGAGCAGGCCATCATTGTGTGATAAGTCCGATTGACCCATTGGTAAGTTGCGGGGAAACACGGCATGAAAAACCACTGATATCAGGGATCATAGCTTGTAGCTGGAAAGTGCCAATTTTGGCACGGTGCTGCTTTCAGGTGGTGCTAGAGACGAGTCTATAGACATCTAAGAATTCCACATACTGTTGATAAACAAACAACTTTTTGACCAAGCCAAAACTTCAGCCGACATTCATTGGATTGGTAGGGACGATTTTAATCGGACCCCCCCCATATAATTAATGGGACAAAAATCCGTGGGTTTCCACCTGGAACTTGGCACTGATGGCACCGTCCCCAGAGTTCAGCCAAGCAGCTTTCCCGCGATCTTCGCGAGTCGTTCTTGCCGCTCCTCACAGCACTGGTTCTGGCCGCAACTTGTGCTCTTCATTGATTTTGCAAGGCATCCTACACATCTAATGAACATAGAATTTCCCAAGAAATTTCTTATTGGGCCATATGAACTTGACATCTTCACATCATTCATATACACATGTAGAATGTGTGCCCTCCACCCCGTCTCCCAGAAGCATCACAAAAATGTTTGGACCCATAATTGATTACTTAAATTGTCTTAAACAACCATTTTAATTCAATGGTGATTTATCCCAGCTTATGTTGGCCAGTCGTCCCCATTCAATTGGATAGCTAAATCCACAAAAAATCCCAAGGTTTGATTCGGTAAAATCCCGGGTTTTTCCGCGAAAAATCCACCATTTTGGATGCGGAAATCACAATTTCTCACGTTTTGTAATCACATTCCTGAAATCAAAGATGTTGGCCTGAACAAAATCAGACACATGCTAATTGAACAGGAAACCTTCAGACCTATGAACTCAGAACATACAACCCCACTTAGTGGGAAAATTTTTGGAAACATGAGGCCCGTTTCATCATAATTTCCCTAGTTTCGCTGGCAAAGTCCACATTTTTCCTCGAAATGCTGCCTCTGTTCCTTCGCCAAGTTGGTTTGTAGCTAGGCGAATTCCACGGTTTGTGGATGTAGATGGTAACTATAGCGAACTAGTATTCATGAGATTTATGAACCAACGAGCGTAACTTGGGCACCACCTTGTGTATATAATACAACCCAGATATCTATAAATAATTCCAGAACACTATATGTATATATATATATAATGTATATATTTCTGTACAAGTATGTTTATAGGTTAACCATAGTTAGCCCATTTTGGCTGACCCAGTCCCCATGGTTTTTAGCTCCTGCAGCTCCATCAAAGTCGTCTGACCATCTGCCAGCAAGGCGTCCAGGTTGGTCCCTGGCCCGTGCTCCGTGGTCTCGAACCAGCGCACGGCGCCTGGGGTCATGGAGGTCATGGAGGTCATGGCGATCTGGCTGGGCTTCAGAGGTGAGGTGTCCTGAGCTACATGTGGTGGTGGTGACAATGATTATGATGATGGTGATGGTGATGATGATGATGGTGATGATTAAACAACATCATGTTTGCTATCTATTAATTATATATAATTATATATCATTATCATCATATAATATCATATATATTTCTTGTTATTCTCATTAGATTATCATTGTTGTTATTGGGTTAGTATTATCATTCCAATAATTATGGATGATAATTTTTGATACCTAATTATTGCCTTAGTATTATCATTATATATATATATCCAATAATCTAATTAGTATTATCATGTATTATCATTCTATATCATGGATGGTTATGACTATGCCGATGATACCTGAGATCATTCCAGCTGCGCCGCTGCGCCTTGCGTGTCCATCTGGATCCAGGCGTGGCGTTCGGCAAGGCCGGCAAGGCCCTGGAACCACCACATCACTGGTGGCGATTCCAGGAATCCGTAGCTCCTGAGGTGTTTCCCTTCAGTTCAATGGTTATAACATGTTAATACATGTTATAACGCTATAACCATGGGATTTTTTTCACCTTCATAAGTTGGGATATAGATATATATGATATAAGATGATATAAGCCCAACTTACCATGGAAAAAAAAAATCATAACATGTTTCAAATCCATTTAGTTCACTGGCTAATCAGCTAATCTGCAAACATCTGAGGAACCACTGCGTTGAGTATGTGCCTATACTGCACTCTTAAATCCCATAAAATCACTATTTCCAGTGGAACCCACCGCCCTTGGCTCCGGAAGATCTCGGGTGCACCGTCAAAATCCTCCGAGTGCATGCCGGGTGCCTTGCTGGTGATCTCCCATGGCTTGGGGGTTTCTAATCCCCAATGAATTTGGGATATCTGTTGGACATCAAACATCCCCAAGTATCTGTTGGGTGTGAAAAATTGTTGGACATTTTCCAAGTCCTGTTTTTTACAAAATCGAACTCGGGAGTTGGATTCCATGGGGACTTCCATTGGAACTTCCATCGCTGGTGGATCAAAGGATGCATCCAAGTGGCTATGCCCGGTCTGAATGCTACACCATTCCTTGGCCAAATAAACACACCAGGAGATAGTCCCTGTGGTGAAACATGGGGGATGAACATGTTTTTTTTCTTGGGGGTTCATGGGGAAGGGGGATTAATGGTAGGATTAATGACGACCATTTCAGTGGACAACCAAACCAAAGCCCATTCTCTTGCCTCTGCAACATGCATCGATTATGAAGTTCTACTCAGTAACCCCCTGCTGAAATTTCACATGTACCATAATTGTAGATGTGATAGATGTGAAATAAAACAAAACTATCGAAACATGGGGATTGATCAAAACCAATAACCAATGTACCCTGGTGAACATCAACATAGCCAAACAAACGATTTTTATGGATGTTCATCTTCCCAAAAATGGCAATTCTTCACAGGTATGGACAATGCATAGCGCCACATTTCCCAAACAATTCTGGTTGGTGGTTGACCTACCCCTCTGAAAAATATGAAAGTCAATGGGAAGGATTATCCCATGTATTATGAAAAAAAAATGTTTGAAATCATCTTCAAAACTGTCGCTCTGCCAGGTGTCACCATCGAGTTCAACACTTCGTCACCCGCTTTGATGTCAGCAGCAGCACGAACCCAGAAAGTGCCTTTCGAGGCTGGGGCAATTTTCCATCCGAAATTGTTCTAAGTTGACCATGCCCGTTTTCAGAGCTCCAAAAATATCCCACACCGACATTTATAATTAGTTGATTTACCCATTAAACATGGTGATTTTCCACAGCAACATGTTAGTTTTTACCAGAGGATAGATAGGGAACTTATGTGAACCGTTGCTTGAAGTAATGCGAATGGATCGCCTTTCGGCTGAAAAACCATGGCTTAGCGCATCCGATTTTGATCAACTCTTGAACCGGAAATGTCTGGAACTCCATCGGCAGAAAGTCACATCAGGTTTGGGAAAACCCACCTGATTGAAACAATAAGCGTTGAAAAAACAGGGTGAATCGCTACAGTTGTATTCCAAAAAACCACAGATATACAAAACATCCCAGGTTGAAACCAAGCTTTGGTAAGTTTCGTACGTATGTTTAGCAGGGGAATTTACATATCTACGGCACTCAAACATGGAGCTTTTGATGGGTAAAATCCCCAAAAACCCCTCCGGTAATCAAACCAGAATAAACCAGACCTCCATGGCTCAGGGATTTACGTTTAGAAAAGGCTAGATTTTATGAATTTTATGATCCCACTTTCCCAATTATATCTCAGTTATATCTCAGTTATATCCATATGATCTTCCCATAAAAATCCCCAAATGAATCACGATTTCTTCCGGGACCTTTCTCGCCCACTTCGGCATCAAAGCCGTGGAAGGTGCTGTTGTAACCTACAGCAACCATGATGGAGTCCTTTTTAGGGGACATGAGCCATTCAAATCATGGAAATAACGTATTTAATATGAGGAATACATATATATATATATATTATACATATAAACAAATAGATACACATACTATGGGGGATTCAAAAACTATGGAATAAATATATGGGAAATATATTTAGAACCAGAAATAACAAATATGGGGAATATATACATATATACATATATGTATATATAACCAAGCATTATTTATAGAAATACCATGGAAACACATCACAAACACTATGACGATCACTATGCACCTTCCATAATTTTTGGGATATTCATCTAATTTGGTGATGACATGGGATATAAACACAATTTTTATTAGAAATGCAGGGGATATAGTGAGATATACTGGGGATGTAATGGTGATATACTAGAAATTGGGATACCAACAATAACTTGGCAAATCAAACAATCATATCATCTCTGGTTGATTCTGGTTGATGGTTTCTCTGCTTGTCGGCTGTGAAATTGGATGAATCATCAGCAAGTAGGGCTGCCTACTCAAGAAATCTCAAGAAGCTGTGGGCAAAAGGTCAAAGAGATTCAAGAGTCAAGATGGTGCCCGATTCAGTGCTTGACCACATTGACATGATCATCTGACACTTCTACATCATACTTGTGAGCAAAGAAAGTCACAGATATATCATATATTCCTATATATTCCTATACTTCAGATAGCTTCCTGAAGGCAAAGCTGGGAATCCTCCTGCCGAGAGGCCATGGTTCATGAGGTCATAGATGGGGCTCATGCCTCCCAAAAGGTGGAAGTCTGCGGAGAAACCGTTGGTTGCAGCAACACCTTTTCTCAAACCAAAGCTACTGTTTGGCCCAAGTCACCAAAGGGTCCAGCGCGAGTGTGGTACAGCATCAAAGCATGCAAAGTCAAAGCATCCGCGTTGGTGTCCAGGCAATCTGCAAAATATTTTTGCGTGTAGCTTTGCCAACCATCCTAGTCGATCTTTTGTCACCATCCAAAAGAGATTTTGGGCTCATCAGTTGGGATTATGTCAAACTATAGCTGAAACCATAGCCTCATTCCCGCAACATCGTCTCGATGTGTGTTGGGCTACATCTCCATTCTCATTCAACATCATTCAACCAGTCTTTTCTGCCCCATGCGTATTCTTGCTGGTTTACACCCAAACCTCTATAACCTCTATCATTGAAGCAAACTCATGTTTGCTTGTGCTAAGACAAAAAATATGGTACCCATTGGTATCCCTAAATCTATTGGTTCCTCATAAAAATTAGGACAGAATTGGTCCATGACCATTTTCCCCACTAAAAATTTGCAGAAGCTAAATCCACCATTTTTAGAAGCAAAGCTGAAACCACTACTGAGCATCTTGCGGTGTTGGCAAACCGTCCAGCAGGGACCTCTCTTCAAAGGACCAGAGGTCCGGCAAACGGAGCTCTGCAGCATGCATGGTCTTCAAGTAGGGCCAATAAAAGGAGCACTCACCTCCATAGGTTGTGGGTTTCCCCAAAAAAACGAAGTGAAGCACCTGGAAAAGCCTGGAGGCCTGAAGTTACAACCATTGGAACATGAAGGATTTAAGCACTTCGATGAGAACATCAATAACCAACCTGGCACCGAGTTGCCACGAAAAAAACACTGAAATCATCCTCCCAGTCCGCTGTGTTTGACAAAAGAAACTGATTACTTCCCATATCTGAGACACTTAGGACTTAGAAGCTCACAAGACCATACAAAACCCCCAACAACTTGACATTGTTTGATGGTTGACATCCGAAAGAAAATCAAAGAACCATCAACCGAAAATGGCCAGCCGACAATTCCTCACCTCGCTGCAACTCGTTCCTCAAGTGCTTGATGGCCGCGCAAGGAGACGTGTCCGCAATGATCAGCTCCAGGGGAATAGACAACAGGAGATCACCGGTGGCCACATCCTCCTGGTCACATGATGTCACATGGCACATATCAATGGATTGGTCTAAGGGAAAATCTACAGGAAACCATAGATTTTCCCATTAAATATGGGGTTTTCCTGTAATTTTTTCCTTAAACCAATCCATTGAACATATGAATACATATGGGGAGATAGCATGTGGATATAGCCATGGATTCCTGGCCGCCGTTTTAAGGTGGAGCCAGTAGGACATCACCATCGACCTCAGTGCCAAACGACTGTCCAGCATTATGAATTGCCTGGGATCGATTGCATTGAATAAATGTCTATCATGTTTTTTTAAAGTGGTATCTATTAAGTGGTATCTATAATTGAATGTCTATAATGTTTATAATACATATCTATTAAGTGGTATTGTAATGGTTGGAAATATCTTGGATCAACCAATCCGAAATGACACGGATCTCCTTGGCAAAGAGCCCCCGGCCCAAAGCCCCATCGCTGATCACCAGGCGCTCGTCAACGATGCCACCATAGCGACGAAGCCAGGAGATCACATCCGTCTCAGGGGATGCAGCTCTGGTGAAAGATGGGGAAAACGACTATGGGCCATAAATGACTGGTCACTTTTAGGGCCTGAAACTGAACCTTTGATTGTTTCGCACATTCTTATTGGGGTCAATCATTTCAAGCCAGAACCATTGCTTGGTTTGATATGGTTTGATATGGCTTGATGACCTGATAGAACCGTTGTTTGTCTTGGAGGATTAAGCCTGCTCTAATATTAATGGGTCAAAATATTCTGGAAAAAGAGTCATCTGTGCTAGTGATCATGGATATCGCATCTCATATTCGTGCCAATAAGATTGCCGCTAGATTGGCCTTGCATCTTTGATGTGAGCACTAGGCATCGATTCTGTGGTTTGCAGGTCCGTATCCCCAAGTAAACATTCCTGGCGTGGAAACCCTCACCTTTGATTTTGCAGAGCCATGGCCGTCAGTGTCTCTCGTTTTTGGTTTCGTGATTTGGGTCGCTTGCAATTATCCAAGGCGAGATAAAATGATAGTTTCCCCACTATTGTATAACCGCATTGGTGCTGTACTTTCTCCAAACAGGATATCATCCCCTGTTGTTTAGTATGTTTTAGCTCTATTAATTAGTTGGTATTTTTAGCCCATCATCCCTTATTGAGCAATACTGCAATATCAATGAGCCAAATTAAACGAGCCATATGAGTCTCTCAAGCAACTTTTTCGACTATGTACACCTCTTCCTCCCTGCAATGTGTTCGAAGAGGCACACAGCCTTCCACACAATCCTTGCAACGAAATTGGCACATCTGCTGGCAGTCTGCTGGACAAAAAACATGAACAAAACATCCAAGAAAAAAGGGGGATAACATCACCAAACATCAGGGTTTCTCCCAGCACCCCAGGCACAAGTGCGGTAAAATTGGTGGATAGGGAGGTAAAATATGGTATTTCATTGGTATTTCCCATTATTTCCGCCTTGTGGCTGTCATTCACCTATAATGTGCTGGAGCAACCCTGATAACATGGTGAGATAATTTAGATCACCCCGGGAAACTGAACGTTTGAGCCGCAAAGGTGTCCCAGAATCAGTTTCATAGCCATCAGGACACGTTAGCCAAATCTCGTGGCCGTTTCGCTCGCAAGAACGCAAAGCTGCGCAACCCATGTAGTTTTCTGCACTGTACAGCATCTGAAAACACCACATCCCTGGCGAAGATCCATTCACCACCCATGTTACGCTGGCAGCTTCCCCTTCACAACAAACAGCTGGAGGCGGGTGAACAGCGCTGGCCGCATGTAGCAGGAAGGCGATGGTCAGCACAGCCATGGCACTCGATGCAAATAACAAAAACTTGTGGCTCTAGGGAAAACAATGTGGGAAAGTGCTAAGCTGCTATGCTTGTTTACCTGGTATCCCCTCAAAACAACAGGAACACGATGAAGGAGATCTGGGAACCCGCCCAGCTGGGCGTGAATGTTTTTCTACGCTTTTTCGTTGTGCCAGATCCCACAAGTTTGAACTCATCCAGGCCTCAGAATTGCGATCCTTGCCATGCGCTGAGATTTGGGGATCCACTTGGACTATGCCAAAAAAAGCTGGGATTTGCTGAAGGTCTAAGCATAGAATGGCACCAGGCATAGAACATCCCACCGATCCGGTTCATGAAGTTCATCCAAAGAAGTTTGGCTGCAGGGTGAAACCAAATATTGACAATCTATTGCCTTTGAGTCCAATAGATTAAGTATAGAGATGGTTCTATCTGGTGAAACCAAATATTGATATAATCTAACAAATCATCCAGATCTATCCAGATCTTCTCTTTCCCGCGTGACTTCACTAGATGCTTCCCACTGGCTGCGCCAATTTTCTCGCAGATCTCCGTGCGGTGCTGTTGCGCTGTAGCCTCAGGAACCCACTCTCCAGAGGTTTATCCGGAGGATACCTCTTGACATTTCATGACATCTGGAGCTTTCATGGGGGTTCTTAAAGTGATCCCTAAACACCTAAAACTAAGAAGGTTTCAATACTAAGTGTCATGGTTTAATGACTTGGATGATTATCTGATTAGGGGGTGCCCTCTTGACTTAGGAATCTCTTGCTTTCCAGTCAAAACCCGATACCAGCCGAGCCACTACCTCAACCAGATGCTGAAATACTGCAGCAAAGTGTGGGCTGAATTCTGCTGTGACCTGTCGCCATATCCAATGAGATCATGTGGTCGCAGGACATCTAAACATCTAAATATCTATAGGTCCAATTAGTCGATATCATATACATTTCTATACATTTCTACTTGTTTCGTTGTAGATATTGAATGAATTTTATATAATGACATCTGACATTCAATTATATATAATATATATATATATATATTTACATAATTTGATAGACCTAAATGGCATTCACAGTTTTGGATACCATGAAAAGACCGCTGGTGCCTCCCGTCTTTGTCCCTGCAGGTCACGAAAGGCCAAGCGCTCGCGGTGCAGGGCGTTGTGACTGGACAGCCGGACATCGCTGCCGTAGCTGGCGCCACTGGAGTACTTTCCTTCGAAGTTTGGCCGAACCAAGCGTCGTTTACATGGCGAGGTCCGCGAAAAACAGATCAGTTGGATCATATTTACAACTGCAATGATGAACTATATAGAGTTTATGGTAAATATCAACCCCAGATGAATAAACCCTACTAATTGGGGGGTCCATATTTTTTAGACATCAAATCGGATCTGGGGAACCCACCATATTGAATTGGGGTGGAAAAAAAACCGATGAACAAAACTTGAAGGCCTCGCCTTGTTGGTTACCCCGATTTATGCTCAATTTTCCATGGGAAACCATGGGAAATATTCACATATGACATGAGATGCTCTGATATGCTCTAAAATGGTCTAAGGATTCTAAGGGTATGGTAAACTCGATGTTCCAAACTCTTGAACATATTTGAGACATACGTCTCCCGTTCAAAAAAACCCTTGCGCCGATTCTCGCCGCAGCGAAGATTTTTCGTCCAAGGCTCCATCGGTCAACACCGGGTGTCCCACATGCGCCAGGTGCGCTCGAATCTGGTGCTGTCGCCCCGTGAAGATGCGAATGGCCAGGAGGGTCACCGCCGACGACAGCGCCAGGAAGTACTTGGAGACTTTCACCTGGAGAACTGTCCGATGTCAAAGACATCACCAAGGGGGATTGGTGGTATGGAACCTGATAGATGATATAAATGTGAGGATTGTATGATATATATGAACCATGACGAACCAATATATTGAACAATGAACCAAATGAACCAATATCAATATGGGGATCCGCATATCTTACTATCATAAAACTATCATAAAACTATCATAAAACTATCATAAAACTATCATAATCAAACATATGCCATGTATGATACAAGTTAGTCAAGTCAGTTGGATCTCAGGATCATCATTCCCTGGGGCGCCTGGGTCAGGGAAGGTTTGCCTCGACCACCAGCCTTTGTCACCGGGGCGCGCCTGGGCCAGGGATTTGTCAGATACCATAGGAATCCATATAGAATATGCTTTATATAGCTATACTAATTGGGTACAACACTAAGGTTCAATTACTATACAGTAGCAAAAATCCGCAGAAAACAAACATGTATCATGTCTATATATGTCTATATTATATATGCATGTATAATCCACATGATTATTCTGTGTGGGATATATGTGGAGCATTGTGGAGCTATTCTGTATAGATCTTCAACTCTCATGGAGATGAGGGCGCCTCCAATAGAGTTGGGCAGAGATCTTGCGGTCAACCGCCCAGCCGTGCGCCAGCACGGAATAGTCTCGTTCCAGATGACCCGCAGCCAGCTGCACGGACAAGTCGCAATGCGCTTCGTAGGTCTTGGCCTTGGACATGGGACAAGATGGGAGATGGGAAGCGGCAAGCAGAACTTAGAATAGATAGTTGCATTTGGGTCGTGAAAACACATCGAATAATATCTGTCATTGTCGTTGTCGGATTATTCGTGTTGATTTATTACATTTTTGGTCAAGCAAGACAGAAGATCGCAAAGAATATACCATACTAGTACTCCGAATCTGAGAACGCCAATGAATTTCGCATGAACGGCCCTTCTGCTAAGTCAATAGCCATCAGCAGCAGTCCTGAACTTGGCACATCCAGTCGATGCAAGAGACCTCGCAGCGTCGATCGTCCAAGTGTTTTGACTCGATGTGCTAATTTAGGATGATTTAGGTCCAAATTGCTGGTCAACTGTCAGCTGGTCAAGATTCGACTCAGGTGACTGAGGTGCCCGCTCTTAAGTACGTAGCACACTTCAGTTTCTGCTGCTACTTTTTTTACTCCATGTGTCTTGTGTTCACGTTGGAAATTGGACTTTGTGGAACTTGTCGATTTCTGTCACAATTCCAAATGGATTTGTCAGTTGTCTGAAAATTGGAGATTTACCACCCAAAAATTGCTGATTTTACATGATTTTACTACAGGGGTAAATGATGATTGCGCATGGGATTTAATCATAGAGCCTTGGCCGAACTCCTTATCCTCGAGGATGGGCATCGAAGACCCTGAGTCGCGGAGGAAATCAACCACTTGCAGCCTTGGCAAAGTGACAACGGATCCTGGTGGGGGGCTCAACTGGGAACTCCTCCGAAATCCACACCTTTTTAATATTCAATGATGAAAAACTTGGCCATCCACTCAATTCCAAGTAGTTTCCGTGCCAAGTTGCTCCATATTTTCATCTGAAACTTCCCAATCCACCGGCTTCAGCAGCACCATTCGATCCACCAGATCCATCTCCACCATGGCTCCGGCTCCGCCCACAGCCCCCAGCTGGCCGCCGTCCAGGCGCCGCCCCAGGCGCTGTAGGCTCCGTGCCACCTGCAAAACGCAGCGCTGCGAGGTGCAGCCTCCGAAGCTGCTGGCGTGTAAAATGCCTCAAATGCTGGCTGCTTGGTGGTTGGTACGCCTACCCCTCTGAAAAATATGAGTTCGAACGTCAGTTGGGATGATGATTCCATTCCCAACTGAATGGAAAATCATAAAATTCATGTTCCCAACCACCAACCAGCTGGGGTTTTGGGAAAAATCTGACAGGAAACCTCTGTTGTATGGGTGGACTTTCTTGACTTTCCATCATTTTGAATGGTGTGCCAAATCAGTTTGTGTGGGAAATGGGTTGGAGGTGGTGGCAATCACGGGGAAAAACACAGTATATTGAGACAACGTTTGGAAAAATCATGTTGATTGATAGCATCTTGGATCGGATTGGCTGGTCTCTCCCATTCTAGGGTTTCCAATGTTTGAGAGCACAAGATCTCTCCCCAAAATCTCCTGATCGTGTGTCGGTTCATATTCCCCTTTTCATATTCTCAAGATTCAAAACCTCATGTGTGTTGATCTGTTCCCATTTCCTATTATCTCCGCAACAATTTTCGGCCTTCCAAGAGGGGTTTCAAGTTTTCCTTTCCGCTGGTTCCTTGGGTGTGTACAATCTGCTGATTCCACATTTTACACATACAGTATGTATATATATATAGATAGCTATATGTATATGTAGTATATATGTATATATATATATACATGTCATATATTGTCATATATTGTCATATGTTGTCATATACTATCCACATCTATCCACATCTATCCACATCTCTCCACCAACATCCACCAGCCAGCTTCTCCAGCTCTGCCTAGCAGCCGAGCACGTTCTGCCTCCAATTCTCTGAGTCCTGTCCTGGAAGCCGTCTCTGTAACTCTTTTTGGACCAAGTCCTAGGCCGGACATGCCAAAAGCAGTAGAGCGAGGCTTAAAACGGATCTGGATGTTATAGGACTGATATTGGTGAATCCGTTTCTGCCTCAAATGAGTGGCGGACAAAACTACTTACTACCCGCAATGGACATGGCCAAAGTGGGTGGTCCCCTATAGGTTGTGTAGGTGTTCGTACAAATTTGCACATCCCAAGTCCACTCTCTATTACTTGAGTCTTTCGCTAAAATAATTTTGTCCGTTACTCATATATATGTAAATATGTAAAAATACATACGCTATATTTCAATATATATATATACAATATATATGTTTATATATATATACAATATATATGTATATATATAAATGTAAATATGTACATATATATACAACATATGTCTATATACAATACATATAAATACAATAAATAAATAATATACACATATATATGTATATATACATACTATATATATAAGCATTTTTTTCCCATACGGTCCATTGATGCTTTACGCCGCGACCGATGTCTCTGGATGTTGAATTCAAAGGAAAAGGGTGATGAGGCACTCACCTTGCGAAGTCTGTACCGAGATGGTCACTGTACTTGGTCATTGTATATAAGCATATATATATAATATACTATATATATATTGAATATATATATTACATATACTATATATATATATATTGTATATATATATATATATATATATATATTACATATACAACACATATATATATATACATATATCTATTTACACACACAATATACATATATATATATACACAACATATTTATAAACAATAGTTATGTAAACACACACACACACATGCACACACTGATTATTTATACCTAAATTCATTTGGGAATGTCTCAGAAGAAGGGTGCTCGTGGATGCCCCAGCCTTTTTTAATTGAACAAGTCAAAACTTTGGGGCACCTCTATTTTGAGACGGGACGGGGGTCACATTCCCCCCTACCCCAGGGGTCACATTCGCCCCTACCCCACAAGGGGTCACATTCGCGCCTACCCCACTATCCTTCACATTGACTGTGTCATTCAACCATTTGGTGCAAGATCTGGGGACAAGGGACTTGTGGGGGGGACTGGGGAACATTTTGGGGGGACTTGTGGCATACCTTAAGTCACTTCCTTCACTATTGAATATGTCACTCAACCTTTTAGGGTAAAACCTGGCGACGCGGGACTTTTAGGGGGGACTGGGGAACATTTAGGGGGGACTTGGGGACATAGCTTGAGCCACTTCCCTCACTATTGAATATGACACTTAATCTTTTAGGGTAAGACCTGGGGACACAGGATGTTATAATGAAATGGATGTTACAACGTAGCATCCAGAGCGTCCAGGAAGTTGATTGAAATGGATGTTGGAACGTAGCATCCAGAGCGTCTTGGAACTGACTTCCAGAGCGTGTGGCAAGTTGATTGAAATGGATGTTACAACGAAAATTCCAACGTCTTGGCGTTGCTTGAAAGCGATTTTCGAACATAACACGTGAAAATGACTCTCTGAGGTGATAAGATCATTTCGAGGCTCTCAAACTATTGCGCCTGCCACACAAAAGCAGGGGTCACATTCGCCCCTACCCCCAACTGAGGTAGGGGCAAATGCGACCCCCGTGCCTTTTGAGACATTCCCATGTGAAAATATGCGAAACATGTATAAGTATATAGAACATGTAAGTACACATGGTTAAGTTATATATATATGATTATATATAATTATATATATATATTAATTATGAATTATATGTGATACTGTCATGTGTTGACATCGGCTGGCCAACAGAGGCTTCTCCAGTTGCACAGTTGCATGCTAAGATTCCATGGTGGCTGCCCCGTGCGGCGTAACCGCAGCGCCCCAGGCAACCTGGGATTATGAATGACTCATCGACCAGTTCAGGCCTGGTTTGTGGCTTCAACACATCCACAAGATATCAGTGATTCCAACTAGGAACCCGGCGCATAGACGGCCGTGGCTCAAAATGAAGATGGAGTATCATCCAGCATTGATTTTCTGTGCGTTTGTAAGGGATTTCTCAAGTTTCAGGTGTATACACTTTTTGTGGCTGAATT
>Ga0126342_10005867_pt1 | contig 21618 bp, 19 predicted proteins | sample Cyp1metagenome_FD_92528 | JGI IMG/M metagenome (GOLD analysis project Ga0126342, IMG submission 92528) | Coral microbial communities from Lord Howe Island, Old Settlement Bay, Australia - Cyphastrea 1 metagenome | ecosystem: Host-associated > Invertebrates > Cnidaria > Coral ... | reverse complement strand
GGGGGGGGGGGGTGGAGAGACGGAGGACGGGACCATATATAATATATATAATATATATGATATAATATATATAATATAATATAATATAATATAATATAATATAATATATATATATATATATTATATTTATTTTACATAATATATTTAATATATCCTATATATTGAACATATATTATATAATATATGTAGTAAATATAATATGTATATAATATATATATACAATATATATAATATATAGAATATATACAATATATATATATATAATATATTGTATATATAATATATATTGTATATATAACATATATAATCTGCATAATATAGATTTATTTCACATAATCTATTTAAGTTATATATAGAATATATATAATATATAGAATATAATATATATAATATATTTATATTATATGTATATATTATTACCTATATATATATGCACGTTTCAATGCACATATAAACCCATAGACAAATAGGTAAGTAGATAGATATAGATATAAACGTACATCTACCATGTGAGGGGAGGGGGTTGCCTCCATCTCTTCCAGCGCCAGGGCCCAGGTCGGCTGGTTGGTCTCAAGCTGCCCTGGCTGAATTTGATGTTGGGAAGAGAAGGTTTCCACGTTTTTTCTCCCCAAAAAGTGGACATTGTTTAAATTTTAAATTCAATTATTGGTTCTTAATTTGTTTCTTTTAATGTTAAGTGTTGATTGCCCGATTGCCGGCCACTTGTCGTAGATTATAGCTTGAATCGTCACAGCTGCCCGGTTGGACAGCACGGTGCCAGGTATGACCCCCCCATGAACAACTACGAAACCGGCCTTTTGATCAAGGAAATCGTGAGAGAACTCAGAGCAGGGTGGCAAAGCTGGCAACAGATACCCCCCAAGGCTTAACTTTGGCACTTTAGTATAGTTAATTCTTGTTACAGTAATTATATATCTATAGTTGCGAGTTTTTTGTGTTGTTACGACTTTTGCACTATAGTTATATATCCATAGGTGGGGCAGCAATTTTGCCATAAATTGGCAGAGGAATCCGTAGGGTGTGATTTGCAACTTGAGACTGGGGGCCTTCAAAGAGCAGCGGGCGGAAGTTGGAGTTTCTGGCTGGTCACTGCAGAGATCCCTATATCGAAGACCGGGGTGGCCCTGGTTTAGCACAAGGTCTGTTGGATTCGGGACCCGTGCGGAATTTCAATGTTACCCTGGGGGGCCATTGGGGGATAATGATTCTGTCCAAAAAAGTATGGCACTGTCTTCCACAGGTTCCCGTTTGGCAAACAGCCAGGTTCCTGAAAGTCGAGCAGACGAACATAACAAGCTGAGTGTGAGGCAATACTGCAGATGTAGTCGGTGGGATTCCCTGGGTGTTCGAGGGACATTTCGTACATAAAAAGGAAGTTCAAATAATATAAAAGGAATTGGGCCCTTATGAAGCAGACGACTCGATCGAAGTCTATCATTCTGAGCTGTGTTCAGGCCACTTCCTGTACCATACAGCTTCGAGTGAACCACAGTGACACTGTGAAATATAAAAGGGGGCTCTTAAGCCGCAACTTGGTCACCAAATGGATCCAAATTCTTCATGGCTGTCACCGGCTGTCACCACTGTGCAGGCGAGGAAGCTTTCATTTGGTGATCTTGACTGGAATGACCATTGAAGGCTGCCGTCATTCCGCCGGTTCTGCGGAAGCCTACTGGAATGGATCTCTGGGTTTAAAAAAAGGAGTTACATGCTATAGCCGCCCAATACATACGGGAACCCCTGCAAACCAACCATACTATTAGTATTGGTATTCAATCGATTCAATATGATTCAATCCCTGTCAGGCAGGGCTTTGACTTTATATTTTCCAGGTCGCACAATGACGCAATATCAGCTGGTTTAGCAAAAATGCTTTATTAACACTAGCGATTCTTTAGTCTCAAAAGTTCGTAAACTACCATCAATAGACTGATTTGAGGGAACATTGAGAACTTCTGCTAGTGAGCAGTGTTCAAAATCCCTGTTGTCTGATGGTTATAGGGGTATGCATTACCCAACATATGGGGGGATTATATACAACAATCAACTATGGGAATCTTATTAACCAGCTGGGTGTTCACTCAACTTGATCTCTCCGAGCTTTTTCCGCGGCAAACCATGGCCTCTGCGGGAGATGCTTCCAGTGCCATTGGAAGTCAGCATGACTTGATGGATTTGCAGGTGCTGCACATGAATGGTGAAGCATTGCTGCTCAGGGTTTGTGTCCCAGCAGCACTCTGGGCCGGGAAGGGCGAAGGATGTTGTCTGAGAAACGTCCATCGACGAAGATGTCATGTCAATGTTTGAACCACCCATTGCCTCCAAAGATTTGAAAACCCAGACCGATTGAGCTTGATAAGCCAGAAAACGGACCGCGCGAGCCTGCCAAGCAGTCTTTGCAACTTGACGTTCGGGTGTATGTTCAACCAGACCTTGGACGGTTGACTTTTGGTTTCTATTTTAATCAGAGCCTGGAGCGGGTGAGCTTGCCAAGTGGTCTTCGAAGCTTGACTTTCGGCTAACAGTTCAACCAGAGCTTGGACCGCGTGAGCTTGCCAAATGGGCTGCAAAGCTTGACAGTCGGAGATTCGTCTCAGGAGAGCGTGGCTTTGGGTGTTGGCATGGGTTTTGATATCGTGGCTTGCAATCGGAATGTCAAACAGAGCCTGGATCGAGTGACCTTGCCAAGCAGTCTTCAGAGATTAGTTCTGGAAGGGGGTCTTGCTGAGCTCCCAGTGACGAGCATGTCTGTACTGTACAGTCTGTCAAAAGTGCCCTTGCACTACCTCTTGCAGGAAGCTGGGGTGAAGTTGAGGCTTTTTTCGAGTGGTCGCTTCCAAGCAAGGTTTGATGATGACAATCTATATATATATATATTTATGAACATGTAACATATCATATAAATTAACCTGTTTGGTTCCATGGCTGAACGCGCCTTCCGCACCTTCCAAGAATCCAAATGCTAGAAGGCGATGGACCGTTCATCACATGTCACATGCCATGTATGAACTTGGCGTGGGGCGTTTGATTTTCCCGGGCAATTAACATGGGAATCACTTCCAACATACTTCCAACACTCATCAGTGCTATTTTTATCAATTTTCTAGGCCACTTCAGGGACTCCTTAGGATTTCGACCTCCAAAAATCTCCCAACATCACGACACCCCGAAAGACCCCGAAAGGCCGGACATGGCGCAACCGCATCAAGCGCGCCAGGCGTCAACGACGCGCAAAACGTCTCTGGTCAGAAGTTGCAGAGGGCCCTCCTGGAGGCGACGAAGGGCCCGGAGGGCCCGGAGGGCCCGGAGGGCCCCATTTCTTCGTGGATTTTCCATGGGGATTTGACCAGGAATTTGACCAGGCATTTGGTGGGAATATCATGGGATGTATATGGATATTGAATGATGGATATTGATATTGATATAACATGATATAACCAACATAACCAACTCAAGACAATTTGGGTTTGCCCGGAGTATTTACACCAAGTGATGGTCATTTTCATGGGAAAATGGAGAAACCATTGGACTCCGGGTGCATCCAAGGCCGTCGTGGCCCGAGCCATGAACAGATGCGTCAGTTCAAATGGTGGTTCTCAGTTCTCTCCCTTCAAGGAATCATCACGCATCACCACGTTGCAGCTGCAAAAAGCATTGCAACATTCACGGCAGAAGAGTGATCCAAGTTGCCAGACACATCCTGAAGACAGTCAAAGAAACCACGTGGGAAACTCAGCATTCGTCCCATTCTTTTGTCGTTTTTGTGGAACCGCCATGGGAAACTGGCAGCGGCGCCGTGAATAGCTGGCGATGTTTGCGCAAGACTACGACAATGATGACGCTCAGCTGCCTCTTGAGGGTGACGCGCAGCCCTTTTTGGATTTTTTTTCCCTCTCCTTGGTGCCACCACATTAAACAACTCATCAAAAAACAAAATAGATAGTAAGATTCGGATGACTTATCCCCTACTCTTCATGATAAATAGATATAAATAGTAAGATGACTAAGTCAGGGGATGGGGTCAATGATGGAACCGTTTACTCACCTGCAATGATTCAGATAATCCGCTGGGCGATTCCCAGGGGAAGAACCACACAGAAACCAAGGAAAGTAAGGTAAGAGTCCAGCGAAGGGGGTGAACCCCAGGCCCAAATTCGTGGATTTTCCAGCAGAAGTTGAGATTTATGGTCAGACCTAGTCGACATTTCCACTCCCGCAAAATGGGCCTTGTTCATCAATTTGGGTATGTTGCATCGCAAAACCTTCCAAATATAGACAATTTGAGGTCAAACATCTCCAGTTTCTCCATCCAGATACATTCATCAAGACTCTCTTGCTGCATCTTATTTCCATAACCCCCGAAGAAAATGCAAGACTAGAAAACTCGATGCAAAGACCAGTGGTCCCCCCTCAAGATTTCCCGCACTTTTCCATCACCCAGAAATTACCAGAAGGAGCTCAGGAAAAATCAATGAAAAAACAGGAAAATCAGCTGGACAACCAGCACGACTTTACCCACCATCAAACGTGGCTGGCTGGAAAATCCTCCATAGATTTTCCCACTGGAACCTCCATTGAGTTTGGTGATTTTCCATCCCAGGATGAGCTCAGTGGCGACGACCGCGGCCGTTCTCCAAGGGGTGCTGGGGGCTACGCCAGCCGTGCGGCTGATGCGGTGGAGCGGCGCATTGCAGAGGCCGTGGGGCCGTGGGGCCGTGGGGCCCTTATAACTGCTGGAAGTGAAGCAGCCCATACCAAGCCCAATGCTAAGTCATCTAAGTGGTAAGATCAGGGGATTTGACCAACAACGCATCAGATTTTTTGAGAAAGGAATTTGAACCTTTGATTTTAATTCTTTGCCATCCGTAAATGGGAGATTCAACTTCGGGATTCAAGGGAAAAAAGGAATTTCGACCCTAAACAAATATACCGCCAAGAGACCCCAAACAGTGTGCGGGAGTGGGAGGACAATGGATGATGATGATAATGATGATGATGATGATGATGACGACGACGACGACCATGATGATGATGATGATGATGATGATGATGGATAATGGATGATGGATGATGGATGATGGATGAATGATGAATGATGAATGACGACGACGACGACGACGACGACGACGACGACGACGATGATGATGATGATGACGATGACGATGATGATGATGATGATGGTGATGGTGATGCTGATGCTGATGGTGATGGTGATGGTGATGGTGAGGATGATGGTGAGGATGATGGTGAGGATGAGGATGGGGATGAGGATGAGGATGATGATGATGATGATGATGATGAAGGTGATGAGGATGGTGATGAGGATGAGGATGATGATGATGATGATGGTGAGAGTGAGGATGATGATGGCGATGGTGATGATGATGATGATGATGATGGTGGTGAGGATGATGATGATGATGATGATGATGAGGATGAGGATGAGGATGAGGATGATAGAGAGGATGATGATATGGTGATGGCGATGGCGATGATGATGATGATGATGATGATGATGGTGAGGATGGTGATATTGTGATGGCGATGATGCTGATGATGATGATGATGGTGGTGATGATGATGATGATGGTGAGGGTGAGGAGGATGATGGTGATGATGATGATGAGGAGGAGGATGGCGCGGAAGATGAAGTGGAGGATGCTAAGGTGGATGGTGATGTTGCAGAGAAGAATGAGGAAGATGATGGTGTTCTGTTGAGGAGGATGAATGATGCTGATGGTGGCGGTGATGGTGATGATGATGATGATGATGACGAGGATGATGATGGGGATGCTCATGCGGAAGATGAAGTGGAGAATGATAAGGTGGATGATGATGATGTAGAGAAGGAAGATGATGATGTTGAGGAAGATAAAAATGTTGATGATGATGATGGTGGTGGTGGTGATGATCATGATGATGATGATGATGATGATGATGTTGACGAGGATGACAATGGTGATGATGATGGGGATGGTGGTGATGATGATGATGATGATGATTATGATGATGATGATGATGAGGAGGAGGATGATGATGAGGATGATGAAGATGATGGTGAGGATGATGAGGCATCACAAGAGCCACTTGATACGGAAATTGACAGGAGACATGCCGCAGACTAGAATGAGCCCAGAACGCGGACACACACTTTGTGCGAGCTTGCGCGGTCGAAATGCACTTTCAACATTTCACAAGAGGCATCACAAGAACCACCATACGAAAATTTATAGGAAAAAGGCCGCGGCCCAGATTGAGCCCATACCGCGGACAGTCACTTTGTGCAAGCCTGCGCAGTCGAAATGCATGTCAACATGTCACAAGAGTCGCTTTAAACGGAAATTTACAGGAAAAATGCCGCGGCTCAGCTGGAGCACCCTGATCAAGCACCGGCCCTTACACTTACCGCAAGAAAACCTCAGTGTGGACACACTGTTTGGGGAAAAAGGAATTTCGCCCCTGGGGTTTCGCGGACCTTTGGGCCGCCATTGGACTAGGAAGCATGCTGACCACCACCAGAAAGACGCAAGTAAATGATGAACAACATAGCATCAAGTCACATCACAGCATGTATTTTGTCTTGGGGTTCTGCAACTAACAGATTCAAATCATCCTCGTGAACTTGAGGTTGAAACCCAGCAGAGTGATTCAATGTGGTCAGTACCTGAGAGGAGGAGAAAAACACATTGCCTGGAACGTTGGGGCAATTTTCTTTCAAACCTCGCTGGAACTTTTTGAGGTGAAAATAACAGTGGAGAATGCAGCACCGCGGTGAATATCATATAACATACATATATATACATATATAATGTTTCTTTTGGTGGTGGATTCCCCTTTTGAACCTCATTCGAGGGTCTTGCGCCTGCCTTACTCCAGTGCAATCCCCCGGCATTGCGGGGCAGAAGGGTATCCTATAAGATGATCCACCAGCCCTATTTTAGCACGACTGGTCAATTCAACTGAGGCCTAAATTCAACCCACATATCTATCACCTGTGATTAAATGGGTTTGTAACCCTAATGATGTTTGCGCCTACACCCCGTTCAATGGAGTTTACCAGCTGCGCAAGTGGGTATGGAAACCAGTTGGATCTACAACTTGGCTATGGCAACTACGCAGGTTTGTGCAAAACTAGGATTTCCTCAAATCCACGGGTTTATTGTCATGTTCACTATTCTTGAACAATCACTCAATGACTACCATTTTGCCTTATCCTCCTGTAAATCAAAATAGTTGTGTTTACAATTCACCATTTATAAACACTGTATCACTGTAATTTCCTCAGGAGATTGTAGGTTTCCCATATCTTTTTGTATGTTCCCCCCAGGGAACACACCTGGGCAGCTGTCGCCAGGGTCGCGAGCCTTTAGAGGGCCACCGTTCCCGTCGGGGCGCACGAGGGCAGGCGCACGGACTCGTGGGGAGTTTGAACATCTGAAAATCATGGGGTCAGCATGCATAATAATGAATCTAATAAGAAAAGTTATTATATGTTATTATTATTTAATGGTGAATCTACTAATTTAATGCTAATGCATACTGCATAGTAATAATTACTAAAGTCATGATAATCTAATCTCCGGTAACCATAGCAATTGGACATCTTTTGATTAGTTGGATCTGATTCCTGGATGGTTTCTGTTTCCCCGAGAGCTTCCGAAAGCCAGGCCTTTGGCACAGCACCAGCTGAGGCGCCGCCCGAGATGGATGGTCTCGCAGCTTGGGCAGCAAATGGGGTTTGGTGTTTGAAAATGGGGGTATAACATGGATTAACATGGTATAACTACCGCGAAATGGCTAGCTTTGAAATGGGGTTTGGTGTGTTGATCAAGATTAAACGATTCATCAAATCTTCGGGGGAGCCTATTTTCAGACAAAGCTAGAGGAACTGGTTGCTTTCTTCTTGGGTCCCTTTAGTGACGATGAAGTGCTATAGAAAAACCAATCCGCAGTACATTTTTTGAGTCATGAACTGAACGAGGGGCCTGTACCATACATGAAGTGAGTGGATGGGTGGGCCTGAGGACACGGGTCCGCGTCGTCAGAAGGTGTCTGAACTGAGGGAAACTTGACTTCGCCTTGTGGCTTGGGGTGGTGCTGGGGCTGGGAAATTATATATATATAATATATCTATCTATATAAATATATATAAGATAGATTAAGCAGATTTTGGAATGCATCTGAGGATGGATGTGAGGATGGATGTTGCGACCAGAAGTCCATGTCAGGATTTAGTGACACAAATGCATAGGATGACATTGCCAATGGTTTTGCCAGGGTCCATAGTGTATGGGCATGCATGGATTGCCCAGAACGTTGGCCAGCCATCAGTCGCACATATTCGATGTGCTTTGAAGCAAAGCCCGGGCAGTTCTGCGCGGAGAAGGGGTTTGTGTTCAGTACGTTTCATATCACGATAGCGCTATCGCTCAATTTCGTCTGGCGGATGATGGTCCCAACTGAAACAATGTTGGATGGGACGAGGCCTCCAACCAGTGCCCAGTTGTTGCTTACTATCCCACTTTCTGGTTTGTTATTTCTCAACTTATACCTCCCCGGGGTTTCCTGTCGATTTTCCTTTATTGAAATCAATCCTTGACAATGTCACATATTTGTCGCACGAATCAGGGCTAAATGCCTCCAAATCCTCCACTTAGATGGTTTGACTATGTTTGACCATTTAAATTCCATCTAAAATCACCAGTTGAGATTCCTTTAGATGCTTCAAGGCATTGGTAAAAGGCTGCTGGTTTGATTGCCGCTGTGTCCCAGCTGAGGACTACTCTTCCCGCCTCTGGCGCGGCTCCGACCCTGGGCTACCCCCATCGGCGGCACTACGGGACGTCCCGGACGTGCCCGCTGCCACGCCCCGTGGTGCTGCGGCGGCGGCAGCGGAGGTGGGAGGTCTGATGGCTTTGAAATGCCATGCTCCATCTTCCCACTTGACATGGGCAACCTTCAAGGGTCTTTGTCCTTGCAGAATCAAGAGCCCGCAACAATCTTGGAGGGAAAACTTCAAAAACCATTGGTTGCCTCTCGATTTTCCCAAGAGCAGGAACGTGAGCTGGCACTTTTGACGGGCCGAAAGCGAGCACCACCGGTGAACCATGGCTGAGAACTGCGTTGGCGGCAGTGGGGGCAGGTTGGAAGGGTGAAACATTAAGACCATCGCAAACAAATTTTAGACAATTTTAGGACAATGTTAAGACCCCAAAGAAAGGATTAACAGGTGGAAAAGATGGGAATATCAAATTGAAGATCTTTAAAGGCGTTTGTTACTGGAACACCCGCCGCAGTGCCTTTGCCAAGACCACAGTTACATATCGCAGCGACCTGAATTTGCACATGTTCTGCAGCCATGGTTTTCCTCAGACTTGAAACCACATGATTAGCTTCTTCATTCTTTGGCTTTGTTTGGACAAAAGGCACCCCAAAAGCGAACAATTGCCATTGAACTTGATATGAATTGGGGTATCTCCATCTTGGACGAAGCCATTGATATGCCTAGGACGAGTTCAGATCCGCTGGCCGGCATGCTCATGGGACTTGGCCAGAGTGGGGAGAAGGAGAAGAAAGAAAAAGAGAAAGGGAAGAAAGAAAAGGACAAGAAGAGCAAAGGCAAGCTGTTCGCTGCTGTCAACATTTTTTCCTTTTTTTTTGAAGCTGTTTGGTTCCTTGAATTCCCTGTCACTCGGACCTGGTGTGAGATCCCTTTTTATTTTGTGATGTTCCATCCCCTATTTGGAATGCGATGATCCCAATTCTCAGTTGCTTGCCATCTTGCGGTGGGCTGGTTCGACTGCCAAACCCTGGCCAGGCAAGAAACACAAGAAGGACAAAGAAAAAAAGAAGAAACACAAAAAGGAGAAGAAGGCACAATGACCCTTGCCTTTCGAACACTTTGCTGGCCATTGCTAGTCCTTCGTCTTGGGCATGGCTGAGATCGGCATGAAATATTGCATTGGCATTTGTCACTTGATTCACTTAAGATGGAGCTCCATTTGCACAACACCTGTAGGGCTAGCTGGTAAGTCCTTTTCCACTTGGTGGCATGAAGCGACTTCATAAACCTTCGGAAGGGGTTTTCGGAGAATCTTGACGCTTGTCAAAAAGACTTGGGGATCATATTTTTGTGGATATTCCATTGGTTTGAGAATTATTCATCACTTGATGTTGGAAAAACGACAGCATCACTGAAGAAACGGACGCAGGCGAAGAGTAGCAGCTCTTAACGCCCGCGTGGCCAAAGAGCCTCTGGAAAAGGGGTGAGATCTGGGTGAAACTGGGGCACAAATGCTGGTAAACGGCATTGTAAACAGCATGATCTAGAATGAATCCCTTTAGATGTCCCAAGATTAATTAATGCAACATTATTGTGGCTTTTTTCCTCCATTCTATTCAATGAATGTGAGCAACCCAATGCCCGGTATGGTTTGATGACTTGGGGATAGTTTATGGCATTAGGTCTGCCACATTAATTCAGGGATTTTATGAGATATTAATGTGACGTTGTATAGTATCAGAGACTATCTGTAGTTAGTGGGGTATAACCAGCCATAAATGGATATCGAATGGGAATATCATTGGGTTTGCCACATGATCCATTAATTACGAACCATTACTAACTAATACTAACCATTATAAAGCATTACCAATATTCATAGTGTTTTTTCCATTCTATTTCCCATGACAAGTATTTCCATTGTGATATCATGTTTCCATGTTTCCGCCCTAATATGTTGATTTCCATCATAGGATTTATCCACTACAAATTGCATCAAATTACTAACCATTAGTAACCACTATCATTTTTTCCAGCATGTTTTAGTATGAGACAATATCTATACTTAGTGGAATATAAGTTCGATCTACCCCCAGCCCAGTAACAGCAGATAAACGATTTTCCTTTAACCCTTTCAAAACGAGCACAAGGAAATTGCTCCAAAAATCTCGGCTAGGCGGTGCCCAAAAAACGCAAACCTGCCCTCCAAACCCCTGATACAGAATCAAGACAGGGGCTTCACTTTCAAGATCGTTCAAGCATATCAGTTGCATTCCATGGCGAAGTGATTGTTGAACATTGGGAAAAGAACAGTGCAGACTATAGACAATACATTCACGTGCTACCCTGAGAAGGTGCGAGCAAGGCGTCTGCATCGTAGCAAGGACCAGAACATATTGTGAAAGAATTGGGCCGCCTGATGCAACTGGCACAATGTATCGTAATGTGCTGGAGCATGGAGTCAGATTGGCCATGTGGGAAAATGGCAGCGCAAGGCAGTCCTTGCAAGTTGACAACCACCCCAAACTTTAAATCCTAAACCCCGAGCCCATCCCAACCCTAAATCGCAAGCAAGTACCAAGCGTAAGTTAGTTTAACCATTGCCCACCAATATTAACCATTACACATATTAATTGTGATTTTCCCAGTCTATTTCAAGTAGCATGGATAATCCCTGACAATCCGTGCCAGGCACGCTCTGGGCCCATTACTCTTTGGATTCGTCGCGGCGATAAACCCCCCAAGGTGCGTAGCGCTGGAAGTTTCCAGCCCCCGGGTGTTATGTCAACCTCCAGGAAACTCCAGCACCTGGTTGTTTCTGGCAATTATAACTACGTAATTATGGTTAATATTAGTTACTGGGTTTATAAAGCCACGTGCCCCTTGGTAAATTAACATAGCTGTGGAAAATAGAGATGATTCACCTGTTAAAAGTGGCGTTCTATGGCTATTCACAGAGGCCAAATACTCTAGATCTGTCGATTTGTAGATCAATTCTATAGATGTAAAGAAACATGATGGAGAGTGATCTCATATATTCTCCAGAATGATATGTAAAATTCATCATTTCTAAATCGCTTCCTGTGCAAATCCATGGGTTTCAATAGCGACCTTAGTTTATTGCAGGATTTGTGATTTTGAGGAATGACTTGACATGCTTTACTAGGCTGTGATTTTATATTCAAAACTTGGAGATGTACATCTATATACGCATGCTATGTATGGTATGTGCTGCAATGTAATGTAAATGAGCACGTAAATGCGTGCCTGCATATGTTACTATATACATAAGACATATTGCAGAGGTATCTTTATTTGGTCTGTGACATCGTCATATCTTCCACGCCAAAACTGTATCAAGACACGCCGCCCAGGGTGAGCGGTGGCGAAATACGCCGGGGGGCCACGGCACGGGAAAGGTTCCTGGTCAAGCCTTGCGCTGGAGAACCCATTCTTTTAATGAAAAATCCTCTATTTATGTGGGTAAAACAACAATAAACCACCCCATTTTTGGTTTATACCACCCATTTGTGGTGATTTTGGGGATTGTTTATTATTGTTTTAACTACATTAATGGAATTTAATGAGTAAACGTCACTGATCAAGCTGTGCTGTTACATCTATTGCGACTAGATTCTAGGATCACCTGAGAACATCTTTAGACTGCAAAATTCAACGCGTTACTCCTCGATTTTCCCCATTGGTGGGTGGCTGAGGCTCAATCGTTCCAAGACGTTCGTACGGGCCCTCAGATTGGAGGATCTTCGAGCCACACCCAAATGAGAAACCAAAAACCAAGCATTCAACTTAGGCCCTGCACTTGATACCACCAGCAAACAACGATCAATCGATGAATTACTGCAACTTCCCTGGCGCCATGTTCCAGATCCAGGATCGAACGGATAGCGAAGTCAGCAGTCCCGTGCGTGCATCAGTGCCAGCGGTTGGGGGGCTTGGGAGGTGGTCTTCAGGATTTCGTAGCCTCTGGTAATGGGGATCTCGGGAATATCACATTTTGACACACACACACACGCACATGTATAGATATATATATATATAATATAATATATAATATATAATATATAATATATAATATATAATATATAATATATCATATATAATATATCATATATAATATATCATATATAATATATAATATATAATATATAATATATAAGATATAATATAATATATATATATACAATATATAATATATATAATATATATATATATATAATATAATATATATAATATATATATATATATTATATGTAATATATATATATATAATAAATCACATATTATAGTGCACAAACGGGGGATGTTAGCAGTGTCACCCTCACCCTCTGGGAGTTGGTGAAATAGCTATGGAACATTGCCCATTTATAGATGACACCTGATGATTTACCGAGCAAGGATGGTGATTTTCCAGAGCTCGAATCGGGCCGAAAAATACTTCAATTTGCTTGGGGGAAGATTTACAGTGTTTGCCCATAGATTTGTGGTAAACATGTGGCTTCCTGTAGATTGTAGAGTTTCTCTTGGATCAATTCCTTGGTGATGTCTTGAGTGTTGAACCACACCTTTCTCGTGATTCAAGAGGGGTCACGAAATTTGAGCCATAACACATCCATATGTGCAAAAAGCTGGTATATGTCAGGGTCAAAACATGGATTGTGCACATCTTGTGGGGTGGATATCGATCCATTGGGGTCATTCGGGGTTTTATAGCCCCATTTTTTGAGGATTCGGCCTGAGCCAGGCCTGGAACAAGTTGCTGGAGTACCTCACGCCACGCTTTTCTGTGGGATGGGTCTCCAAATCATTCCAAATCCTCTGAACCATTGACTCAATGGATTGGCTTAAGGGAAAATCTACAGGAAACCATAGATGTTCCCACGAAATAATTATAGGGGTTTCCTGTAATTTTTCCCTTAAACCAATCCATTCATCCATTGATTGGATCGTAATGCGAAAATATGCTAAACACCGATGGCCCCCCAAGATTGAAACAACACATAGCATTTGTCATTCAGGTGGGTGAATTTTCCAAGAAAGGGATTACAAGTTGACGCGAATGCCAGACATGGCATTTCCAGTCAAAAGCCGTCTGGCTGGAGTCCCGATTTCTCTAGATTGCTTCGGCAACAGGGTTTCGATGGCAGGATCTAGAGTGACAATTCAGATCAATTCAGGTTCTTTTGGGGCTTCAGAGGTCATGTCATGATGGCCTAGTGAGCATGGCCTCTGCCAGTGCGACGCTGGGTTCGAAGGAAGAGAAGGAGGAGTGGGATGGAGTGGGCAAGTCGGCCATGGGTTTTGCCCTGCGTCCATTGCCAGCGTATTTTACGTCATTCATGCCCATGCCGCTTGCATGTCCGGCCTTGAATTTTAAAAGGTTGGAATCTGCAGTTTTGTCAGGACTGGTTGGCAAAGTTTGGAACATGAATTTTATTTGTCCATTCAGTTGTGAATGTCATCATCCCATTTGACGAACTCCATCATTTTTCAGAGGGGTTGGTCAACCACCAGATGAGTTTTTACCAAAGAGATGAGCAACGCCTGCTCCAAAGAGGAGAGCCCAAGATGGTGGATTCTTTCATTCCACCCATTTATTAACAAATTTTATATCCCATTCATTGATGTATGGTATATAATAGGTGTATATCTGAATATAACCATTATATTTACATGATTTTACATCACCTTTATTGATGTTGAAAAACTCATTCCTGATCCCGAAGTGCAGGATCCAATGCAGAGGCCTGGGCTCTGGAGGGGAGAAGAAACATCCTTAAGCTCGGGGGATTTCGATGACATCATGGGGAATTCCTTAGCAGTGTTACCGGAGGGGACATGACGGACATGACGTATCAACAGTTCATGTTTTTTTCATGCAACGATCAAGAGTGAAAATTACATATAATTACCTATTTCCGACACATGGTCGCAAGTGCATATTAGTTGTGTCGACATGCTTATCTAGAATACGTTAGTAGAATCAGTCAAAAGATAGATAATGCAGGTTCATAGATAGCATCATAGATATGACATGATACAAACTATTCTGGTTGGTGGTTTGGAACATGGCTTTTATTTTCCACCACATATGGAATGTCATAGTCCCAACTGACGAACTCCATCATTTTTCAGAGGGGTAGGTCAACCACCAACCAGTAATGACTATTCATATTTCCAGGACGTTGACATCACTATGGAAGTTCCATGAAGTTCCAGCATTTGTGAATTCCCCCCCGCCTTTGTAGATCATGTTCCATTTTCGGCAGCCACATATTTTTCAATTCTATGTGATATTTTTCTATCGTATCTTAGCGACTTGTTTTTCCCTTTTCTTCCACAGAAACTGTTTTTTTTTTTGGATAAACGAACATACACACAAAAAAAAAACAAAAAAAACAAAAAACACATAGAATGTTGGAAAATCCAGTGATCTACCTACAGTTTTCCAACATTTTATGTGTTTCCAACGGGTCGTATCTTTTGAGATCCGTCAGCACCCGCCAGTCACGACTTGGCATCCACGCTGCCGCCCAATGCCATGCGGAATTTGGCCGTGAGGCGGCCATTTTCAAGGGTGGATGTCATTGGCATGCGGAAAATTGGGACTTTACACTCCAGTAAATTAACATAGACATAGACCCTGAAAATCGCCAATTCTTAGTGGAAACTAGTCTTCCAACCCCCTATCTGCCAGGGTCTATGTTAATTTACCAGAGGGTAACTTGAATGGTGAAAAATGGGGGAATTCATCACCGGGAATGACATTTTTAATGGCTTTGGGAATAAACATTGATTCTATAAACATTAGGAGCTACTCGTAAGCAACAAGAATGAAACCAGCTGAACATGTGGATTTCGCCATCCAAAAATATGCCTTGATGTGTGGCGAAGAAAAGTAGATCTTGCGAGATCTTGCGAGAACAACGAGGGTGAATCAATGGATCGTCTCCACCAAGCATATGCTCGTCATGTGACACCAACAAGTAAGTATCTAAATGAGATCTAAATGAGTAAGATGAGTGCTCAGGGACTTGGCACCTGCGCACCTACTTACCACCAGCGTGGAAGCTCCCATTCTTTCATCGTTCCAGGTTCCAAGAGATGCAGGTGGAGCCGGCCGAGCCAGCACGCACTGTGGCCTGATTCCTCAGAGCTGAGTCAGTTGAAATGTCCATTTTTTGGGGGGGAAGTTCTGAGGATTTTTTGAAGGAACGCTTGCAGTAATTCTCCTCCTTGTTGGGAAACATCTACGAATTTTCGGGGTAAATTAGATTCTAGAAGTTGGACATTCCAGTGAAAGTCAGTTTTTTGGTTTTAGTCCATTTTTTTTTTTGGGGAGGTCAAACTTGCCAAGCTTTTAGTGACTCAAGAACCATTTGGAAGATTTTGATCAGCCCCTCAAGCAACGGCAATCGAGAAAAGCATACAGGAAGTTCTTCTGTTCAAAGAGAAAGGTTTGGTTTTATGCTTCATCTATCCAAGTTGGGAGAGTTAGGAATCTCAGATGACCTGACCTATGATGCCTGTTCTGCCTATGTTTTATATCCCATATTTACCACAGATGTTGCCGTGGACGGTGAGGAAAATCCCTCCGAGGTCGCCCGCTCCTCAGAGGTTATCTCAATGGTCCCTGGTGATGATGCCTATTGTGAATTACGATCGTTCTCCTCGTTGTATGACATTTTGTTTTATCTTGTGTTATCAAACATTTCCCTTGATTTTGATTACCACCAAAAAAATGCAACCTTTATCCCCCTTTTGATCGATTTAACATGATTTAACGATGGCCATGACTATCAAAGGTCTGACCTTTGGGGACGGTTTTTGCTTCACAGGTGAAGCCCTTTTTGTCGAAGGTCATGGCCAATGCCATCAGTTGGAATCCCAGTGCAGGGGGTGCCCGCCGTTGCGTTGGGTGATATCTCCGATGAAGCTAATGAGCCAAATTTATATAGACACGCACACACACCAAACACACACACACAGATAATACACAGACAGATAGATAGACAGATAGATAGATAGATAGACAGATAGACAGATAGACACATACACATGACACACACACACATATATATAAGCATCTGTATTTTTATATGCAAACTATTTGTTTATTCGGCAGTTTGTTTCTGTAACAGAAGCCTTACGCAAGAAGCAGCGCCAATGATCCCTGTCGCCCCAGGTCATCTCGACGACGATCCTTTGAACCGATCCAACCTGCCGGGGGGCCTCGAGGGCGACTTGCTGAAGCAAATGTTGGACACACCACATGTATAGAACATATTTAAAAATATCTCCATATCATATACTGAAAAATGTACTGTATATATATATATATTATATTGATATTGATTCCCTCCGGCATATGTAATTCTAGAAGTGATACCAATATTCATATCTCTTACACACACACATATATATATATATATATGTCACAATAAAAATACACATATTACCTTTAGACATATCACATCATGTTTATGACATGTAGTGGTCACCTGACCGCGAAAGGTCGATGCTTTCCATGTCCTTCTCGGATCAATCTTCGCTGCCGGCCTCTCCTCAGGTGGAGTTTCGCCGGGCCTGTCTCGATCAGTTGAGGTATCATGGGATATAACGAAGAATCATGGTATGGTTAATAATGGTTAATAATGGTTAATAATGGTTAATAATGGTTAATAGTGGCTAATAATGGTTAATAATGGTTAATAATGGTTAATAGTGGTTACTAATGGTTAATAGTGGTTAATAATGGTTAATAGTGGTTAATAGTGGTTAATAATGGTTAATAATGGTTAATAATGGTTCATAATGGGAATAATGTGGGTAAAACAATGTCATAAACCACCCATGACTGGGAATGGCAAACATACCACCAATAAAACTGGTGATGACTGGGGGATGATTTCTTATTGTTTCACCCACATTATATAATCCAATAAAATCTCCCAAGTACATATCCCAATCACCAATGAATTACAAATGATTTACCTCTTAAAAGTATGGTTATTTTTTTTGTCAGTTTGTCAGGTGTCGCGCCTGCCGTTGCCCATCAGCCCTGGGGGCAAATCGCAGGCATCCTGCATTACGGAGGCGCGGTGGGCAAATCACTGGGGGGCCCAGCACCTTCTAAGGTAAGGGAGGTTGTAGGAAAACTATTGCCGCAAGGCGGGACACATACACACACACATATATATATAACATAATATTATATATATATATACACACCCATTTCATCTCCAAGTAGTGTATCTGGAGTGTTGGGAGCAAAGCTGTTGATGAATGTGAGGGGTTCCGTATAAACATATATATATATATATACTTGGGTGTCACTAATTCTATTTTTTGATGTTTACAATTGGAATTATCTACATTTTTTGGGCCCCCCTACTTTCAAACATCATAAAGTGGACAAGTTATGGGCCTGGATCATTTCTTTGAATACTTGGGATCATAACACAACTCAAGACTTGGATACATTTGGGTGCGGGACACTAACACATTTCTGAGTTACGCTCCTATAAACTAACGGGTCGATGTGGGTTTTCCCCGCCATTTGGCGCCGATCATTTTCCGAACCCCTTCAGAGCTGAGCCCAGGGTGAGTCTCCTTCGGATATCATGGCGCAGGCCTGCAGGGCCTGCACTGGCGCCAGTGGCTAAGGGCGAATCTTACCCTCTGGTGATTTCTTCGAGTTTTCAATGGAACATCCCATATTCATCGATGGTTTATGGTGATTTATGATGATTTACGATGGTTTATGGTGATTTATGGTGATCTATGATGGTTTATGATGGTTTATGATGATTTACCTCTTAAGTTTCATGGTGATTTTCCAGGTCGCGACGGTCGCATTTAAGAAAAAAAGGGGGCAGCAACTTGCCATGGTGGCGTCAGGAAGCGGCCCTGGAGGCCATGAAAGATGCCAGCGAGAAGGTGGAACTCCATGGGAATGGGAGGTCAATGTCCATTGGATGTTTAGTATTGGGAAGATCCCTTGGAATACTCAACTTACTAAACATTCAGGTCTTCCAATGTTCATAAACATTGGATGTTTAGTATCCACCATGAAAACAGTTTTTTTGGGGTACCCAATCATGAACGACTCATAACCTTATAGTTATAGTTTTGAGGAACCCTTAGCTAAACCTGCATTTAGCGGGATTTTCCAGCGTGCCATGTGTGATTACTGGAGGGTAAAGAGAAGAAACTTAATTCCTAGGCCATTCAGAATGTGGGGAACATTTTTATTCAACTACCGACCAGAGTGCATTTACTCACTTAAGGATCGGATAGACTTATCGTATACCTGGGCCCCTGAGAGCTTTCCGGACACTTTTCAGGTTTCTATGTATGTTTTGCTCTGCCTTACCTGGGAAGGAGCAATATTGTTACCCCGCCAAAACGACGGAGAACAGCGAGATCCTTAACTAGCTCAGAGTAGTAAAAGGATAAGAAAGGTGAGATTCCATCAATCCACATTACAGCAAACATTGGAAATCACTTGAAATCACATTCATATTTTGACATCAAACAACAGCTTAACAGGATCAGCAAATCAGCCCATGGATACCATCAATCCACATCAACAATCCACATGAGTGTGCATTTGGGGAAAATGAGGTGCTAAACCATCAAATTCGGATGGGTTTCCCCTCAATGTTCAGACAAAGCCACATCTATAGTAACCATCAAAAAGAATCATAAAAAGATAGAAATTGGCAAAATCCGCATCTCGAATAGTGACAGTCCTTGCTTTAGTAGGAACATTTCTAGGAGGATTTCTAGTGGGCTTCTATGCCTTTCGGCAGTATCATATGCCCTAGTGAAATTGGAGCTGTAATCCAAGCTAGCTATCTTTTTGGGGAAAAAATCCCCAGTTATAAGTTGGTTTATAATTCCCCCCATCAATATCCATTAAGTACATAGATATATAGATTAGATATATCTACTGCAAACACTAGCGGAATTGGAGCTGTAAACCAGCTTAGCTGTTTTTGTTTGGGGGGGTTATTAAATCGTTTCAAATCACCAGGCCAAAGAAACAGCTAAGGTTAATGCTAAGAGGTTAATATTCTTTTCATTTGAATTACCCTTTGAATCACTTAAGTTTATGACATGGGCCGCTTTAGAATCACCATCCCGCAGGCCAAGATGGAGGAGCTGAAACGGCAAGCACAGGCTGAGCAGGCGCGTGACTTGGGCCGTTGATTGGGATGGCAAGTGAATTCAGTTTTTGGAAGATCTTTCCCTTATGGCAAAGAACTGGTTTCAAACACTTTTGGGCGCTATTTATATTTTTTGAAATGCTTGAGCTATAGTTAGTCATTGGTACCCCATGTTTGAGCCATCGACATGTCAAGAACTTTGTCAGAATTTACCAACAAAGCCAATGTGATGAATTTCCACCGAGCATGGCAACATCTTGCCAATAGGAATGGCACTGTTCCCGGCGAATGCTGGCGCTTTCACAGTGGTTTTCTCACAAGTCGACCTAAGAGAGGAATTTCACGGAGGGAACCTCAACAAAGGCAAGATCCGCTAGGAAAATCATCTGCCAGACCCCGGTCTCTCCCGTTGACACAAAGTTTGTTTCATGATCATCCCTGATCCGTCCATAACTGGCTCATAAGTTGGGTAAACCAACCATTAAGTGACATATCATTGTATGCCTTTCAATATAACAAATAAATCAAACCCACATATTTACTACTTTCTACTTACCGCTTACTACTTGCCACTTACTACACAACACACACACACATATATGATCATACATAAGTATATAATACTATGATATATATAAATATAAATATAAATAAATAAATATATATACACATGCATACGCAAATATATGAAGGTTTCCTAAGTCATGGAGCTGCCCGCTTGTCATCCTGGCGAGGCCCGGGCCCAGGAGGCCATTCGTCGGGCGCAACAGGAGCAGGCCGCGATTTCCCCGTTATTTTTTGGAGAGGTTTTTGGATGATGAATGGATCGATGATTTCCCCAGCCAAGCTTCATTGAGAAAAATGGATGGTTAATCATGGTTCATATGAATCATGGTTAATCATATGGGCGGTTGAAAATTGATTTATTTCCATTTTATCTTTAACCAAAAACATTTCAGGAACATAGGGGAATAACCATGATGACGACTTGGGAACATGCTGACTTTACATGTGCTTTACTTTAGTTGTAGTGGGACAACCCTTGTGGATGACACACTTAGCTAGCTAGGTGTTGGACGAGTGATGGTGCACTGCAGTAGCAGGAGGGGTCAGCATAAATCAATGTCAGCCTATAAGCCTCTAAGCCTCCAAGCCTCTAACCAGCCTATAAGCCTCTAAGCCTCTAAGCCCCTAAAACAAGAGATCAAGCCGAAAGCCTCTAAGCCTCTAAGCCCCTAAAACAAGAGATCAAGCAGAAAGCCTCTAAGCCTCTAAGCCTCTAAGCCCCTAAAACAAGAGATCACGCAGAAAGCCTCTAAGCCTCTAAGCCCCTAAAACAAGAGATCACGCAGAAAGCCTCTAAGCCTCTAAGCCTCTAAGCCCCTAAAACAAGAGATCAAGCAGAAAGCCTCTAAGCCTCTAAGCCCCTAAAACAAGAGATCAAGCAGAAAACCTCTAAGCCTCTAAGCCTCTAAGCCCCTAAAACAAGAGATCAAGCAGAAAGCCTCTAAGCCTCTAAGCCTCTAAGCCTCTAAGCCCCTAAAACAAGAGATCAAGCAGAAAGCCTCTAAGCCTCTAAGCCTCTAAGCCCCTAAAACAAGAGATCAAGCAGAAAGCCTCTAAGCC
>Ga0126342_10005866_pt1 | contig 21620 bp, 27 predicted proteins | sample Cyp1metagenome_FD_92528 | JGI IMG/M metagenome (GOLD analysis project Ga0126342, IMG submission 92528) | Coral microbial communities from Lord Howe Island, Old Settlement Bay, Australia - Cyphastrea 1 metagenome | ecosystem: Host-associated > Invertebrates > Cnidaria > Coral ... | reverse complement strand
CCGATATACGGAATGTATGCAGAGAACGGCAGTTCGGCACACGGATCTAGACTTGGCGAAGGCACAGGCTCCGCTACCACTTTGAGGTAGCTATCCCTCTATTAGGGGAGCCCTGGACAATTAATCTAAACACCTGCGGTCAACAAAGGCTACTGCACCTTTTGTACACGCGGTCTGCTGCTAGTCTTGAGCCATGCGGAGTGCGCATGAAAGATATGAATTAGGTGTACATGTCAACATGCATGAAAGCATTGTGTAGACACGTAAAACAAAATAAATCACAGGGGGTTTGAACCAAGATACAAGCAGGACTCCCCAGAGTCACAGCAGCTAAGCACAGCGCCCCCCCCACTACACAAACGATTACCCTCTGGTGAAGCGGTTTCACCAGTTTGAGCCGATACAGCCTTGAGCCAGAGGGGTACGGGCCAAATCAGTTGACTTGAAGGTCCCACCATCAGCTGCTGAGCAGGAACAGCACAGCTTGACACATCTCCCTTACGCTCCTTGGTGCGCAAGTTGTGTCTGTTTTCGTGCAAGAGCTGACAAACAGTTGAGAACAGATGGAGCTAGGAGGTCAGGTGTTGCAACAATAAGCTTTGACTTTTGCTACACAAAAGCTGTTCCTGAAACAATGGCTGAGAAAGATGCGGATACCATGGTCACTTTGGTCATGACAGATAGCGCCACTGGATATTTGCGTGCCGCTACGCAGCAAGAACCAGTGGAGTTTGATGGTGCGTGAATTGCTTGGTTTTGCAGGCATTGTGGGACATTCAGAGCTCATTTGTGACAATGAACCAACATTGCGCCAATTGTTGCGCATGGTTGTCAGAGTAAGGCTATCCATGGGTTGCCCACACATCAGACCACTTCACCTCCATACTCACATGGCAATTTCTTTGGTGGAAAATGCAGTTGGGCGCATCAGGCCCTTAGCAGGAACGTTGATGCACTTCTCGAGTGAACAGGTGGGGGTGGAATTCTCCACAAACAGCCCGTTCTGGAGTTGGGCATTCAGGCATGCTTGCTTTCTGCTGAATCGATTTACACCTACGAGAGGTGCCACACCATATGAGGTTCTGTATCAGAAAGACTATAGTGGTGCAATTTGCAACTTTGGTGAACCTGTTTTTGGTTTTGCAAAGGTTTCTGGGAAAGGCACAGCACGATGGCGACGTATGTTTTTCCTTGGCAAAACTGATCCTCAGGATACCTACTTGTTGTTTGATGGTCATGAGCTGGTGATCACGCGCAGTATCAGAAGGATTGCAACAGCATGGCGTGGACATTTGGCGTTTTACATCAATTTCAGGTGCCGGTCATGGGAATACAAAACAGGGTTTGGTGGAATCTTGTCCACAAAGGCACAACCAAGTGCTTTGACTGCCAGTGGTGGAGCACCAGTTGGTGATCTTGAGTCCCGGTGCATTCTTTGACGAGGCAGAGGCGGTACGTCAGAAGCATTTAGAAGAGGTAAGAGAAGAGACAGAGTTAGTGAGATGACTCTGCGTTGCGGCTGGAGAAGAAGTTTCAGAAGCGCCAAGACAGGTGAGGTTTCCAAATCCCATTGGAATCTATGATGATGGCCCGGAAGAATCCAAGGATTCTCAGCCAGCTGATGTAGCTTTGAGTGCGCCTAACATTGCTTCAGGTCCTTCCTCTTCTGCGCATGGTCCACCAGTTGATGTTCCACAGACTCCAGATGTTTTTGCAAGGGTTCCCACAACTCCAAGAACCACGTCAAGGACACGTCAGCATGAGACAGAACCAGATGATCATGATTCAAAACGAGCTAGGGTTGTAACTGCAAAGAAACAAAGGTTGGAGCGCATTTCATCAGAGTATGAGACAATGGTGCGCACGGTGAAATTTGCAGATGAGAGTTTCCATACCATGGATGAGTATAGCAGTGATTTGAGCTTGGATGATCATTTGAATTTGGAAGCATGGCTTGAGGAGGAGAAAGATGAATCTCCCATTGGAGACATGCCCGTTGAACTTTGGTCTGTCTATCCTGCAGATTGTCATCCACCTGAACCTGAGCCATGGGTGGACCGAGTGGCTGATGCAGTAGAGTTGTCACGACTCTGCAACATGAATGTGATTGTGGAAGGCAACTCAGACCAAGTGGACGCTAGCAACACCCTCACAACCAAGTTTGTCTATGATTGGCGTCTCAAGGACAAGATCAATCCTGATGGCAGCAGTGAGAAACGATGGTTGCGGCGTTCAAGATTGGTGGCAAGAGAGTTTGCTTTCTGGGAGAAAAAATCAGATACGTATTCTCCTGCTACAAGCACCCATATTCTGAATGTGTAATGAAGTTCTTACAATCTTTGGTTGATGTGCCAACTTTTGGAAGCGAAAGCTCAAGCAAGGTTTGCCTGGGCACCCTGGACGTGTAGATGCTTTCCTTATGGTGGACCAGCCTTCACCCATGCTGGTCAGCCTTTTGGGAAAACAATACACAGTGAAACGCAATCTTCCAGGTCAGAGGCTTGGAGCCAAAAGCTGGTATTGGCACTTGCGTTCCTTTCTTAGAGAAAAGATGTCTTTTGAGTGGTGCAAGGAACAGCCCTGCTTGGCCAAGAACTCTCAGTGTTGCATCATGGTGCATGTGGACGACATTTTGTACTGTGGTGACCGTGCTTATTGGCAACAGATTTTTTTGCTCAAGTTTGCAGAGGTTTACAAAATCAGCCATTCAGAACTCAAGGGGATTGGCAGTGAGATTAGCTTCCTAAAGAGGAAAATCTGCCGAACAGAGCGTGGCCTTGCTTTGCTGCCCGGGTACAAGTGCTGAAAAGGTGGTTGAGCTCTATGAGCAGTGCTTTGGGAAAACGCGGCCTCAGGCCATTCCATGTGACTCAAGCATTCAGGTTGAGGACAAGTCAGAAGACCTTCCTCCAAAGGAAGCATTTGCCTACCGTTCCATTGTGGGGACATGCCTTTATTTAGCCAGAGATCGTCCAGATCTGCTTTCACGGTGAAAGAGTTGAGTGGTGCCATGTCAAGGCCTACATACACTGCATTGCAACGATTGAAAAAGATGGTGGGGTATCTGAAGTCCACACTGGATTATTGCGTGGTTCTTGAAATTCCAGTTGGGGGTCAATGGAGATGGCATTCAACTGACCAATATTGGCTGCTTGAAAGTTTCAGTGACAGTGGCTGGAGCTCAAATCAGACGCACAGGAGATCTACAAGCTGCGGGGTACACATGCTCAATGGCTCATTCCTTTTTGCCAGCTCAAGGTCTCAGCGCGTAGTGAGCCTATCCAGTTGCGAGGCAGAACTTCACTCCATGGTTAGCGCCCTCAGTGATGGAATTCTCTTGAAAAGGTGTATCCAGTTTATTTGCGGTGGTGAAATCGAGCATGTGCTATTTACTGACTCTTCATCGGGAAGGCAGTTGGCAATGAGACAAGGGACAGGGAAGGTAAAGCACCTGTCAGGAAAGATATTGTGGATTCAAGATGCAGTTCGAGAAGGGATGATCCAGTTGATCCAAATTCCCACTTTGTGGAACCTTTCAGACATAGGGACAAAAACGTTGGGAATTCAGCGGATTCGGCTTTTGCTTCATGAACTCAATGTTGCTGCAGGTGATGGATTCTTTGTGGTTGGTGAACCTGAATATCAAGCCCAAGTTGAGCGACACGGTGGAGGCCGCCAGATGTCGAAACTGGTGAAACAGATTGCACGTGTTTTGATTTTGATGGGCCTTGAGTCATCAACCCCTAGGGCAATGGCTATGGTGACTGACTCCATGTTTGATGATGACAACTTTCATGGAGGTGGTTTTCAGTGTTCAAACGAGCCCAATAGCGTAGATCAAGGAGGAGCATTTCCTTCCAACACGATGCTTTATTTTCATCTTGATGGCGGTCGTTTGTTTGTGCGCTTTTCTCTTGAAGACGTATCGAATGGCAAGGGACGCATTCTCCAGTTACGAACACTCATACGTTCAGATGGCCATTCTGGATTCTGCGTACAACCAAGTCCAAATCCAATACGAGACACTGAGAAGGGAGCACAACGAGTTGCAACAGCTTGTGAACAATTTGCGCAGAACAATTCATGAACTGGAATCCAATCAAGAAATGTTGTCTGACAGCCATGATGAGCTACACCATGGCTTGGTCATGTTGGGAGGTTTTTAGTTCGCACACTACGCTCACAATGGATTAGAGACAACACATGTACTCAGTTGAGAGGGCCAACATGCTAGCCTCAAGAACAATGGGGGCTGGTAGGTACATGGCCACTGTTTTCCATCAGACACGTGGTCTTACTGGTGGAGATGACACAGACATGACTGAAGCAGGAGCACCAGCTTCAGCCAGTTCACATGAACGAGCAGAGAGTGAAGAACCTACAAGTGATCCATGCGTGAGGTTGGCGGCACCAATGGGCAGCTTGACTCAAATCCATGCGACATTGCGAGGTGAGTTGAACGGTGGCCTTGCACGTGAGGCTTTCAGTGATGCCCATGAGATCCAGAATTGCATTCTTTTGCTTTCTTCCATGAATGGAACCCAGCCTCTTGAGCGTCCAGCCAGGATGCTTTTGTTCAGGAGGATGGGAGACAAACTGGACGTGTTGGCTGATCGTCAACGTTCACGTGCAGAAGAGCTGACTGCCAGCAGGTTCCAGCACTATATGCAGACCTTTTGAGAGAAATGGCATTTACAGAGTGAGATGAAGGGTACGGGGCAACCCTAGATCCCGGGATTTGCATGTGAGATTTGAAAAGTTTCCGTGTCAGAAAATGCAGATGCGGTGCAATTGGAGTGAGCTTGCAGCTGAAGGCTCACAAACTCAAGGAGGAGTGGAAAAGATTTAGCTCCTTACTGTACTCATACATGGAAATACAGTTGCATGGCCACTGCATTAGGATGACACGCGCAAATCAGAAGAGCTTGGACATTTGGTTTCATTTGCATGGAAACATTCCATTGCATTGGACACACAAACGTGTGAATCTTCGTGAGGCCCTGGTTCAAGGAAAAAGGTGTGTAGTGAACGCCGATGGTTTTGCAGAATAAAATGTAGATTTTCGGGTGGGATCATAGGGAAGGGATCATTGCAAGACCGTCTTGCAGGTAGAGACAGGCCACAGCAAGAGATCTCCAACGACCTCGCAGCAAAGTTGTCTCCATTGCAACTCCTTGTTGAAGTAAAAACGTACCCTCCCCTCGCCTCAAACTGTAAGACTTGGGGTTAAGATGCATAATTCATAATCCAAAAAAACGTTTGATATCGTCTGAATTGTTCACGAAACTGCTGCGCAGAGTAAGGCCGCAGAAGATCACCTGCTGGCCTTTCGACACACCTTGTCTCCAGGAATTGAAGACAGAGAGTGTTTCCAAGAGCGATGGCTTCATCGGCCCCCGCTCGAACGCCTGATTTTGTCATTTTGAGTGACAGAATGCCGCAGCTGGGGGACAGTTTCAAGTCCTTATTGCACACTTTCAGTCTCACCAGGCAAGGTGTTCAACATGATTATTAGCCACCATTCTTTCATTATTTTGTTGGAAATCATTTCATGATTTGTTAGCATGGTACCTCTGAAAAATGTTGATTGAACCGTTAGACATGATCGCTGCATCATATTTTTCGGTTCCCATCCCTCAGTAGACGGAAATCAGCGGCCAAATTGCACGAGAAATCATTTAAACTATACATGGATAATGTCTATCAAAAAAATACAGCATGACTCGTAAATTGTTGGCAGGTTCGTTCGCAACCCGATTCTTTTTGGTACAGCATCCATGACTTCAAACCCAACCAATGCGAACAAAATCCAAACGGCAACATGTTGCCTTGATATGGCTCTCTGACCATCGGTTACATTGCTTTGTGGAAAGAGGCGCGAAAACAAGTTCCATGGTTTTATGCTTGTGGAATTTTCAGTGGGTGCTTTGTTTGTCTTCCAGCCGGTGCACCAAGTTCCTTGTGTTGGAACGTTTTTTTTCTTTGAAACATTTCTTGACCATCTTGCTTTTTGAACATGGTTCCGATATAATTTGTCATAGACCAATACATCCCCATCCATGGCATTTCCTTGAGGAATTCGCGATGGAAGACGCAGAGGTTGGATTGTTATGTTTCTGAATGGGTGGTTGTTACCGTTGCTGAGATGCTTCACACACATCTTGGATTGTGTTGGGGATGTGCTTCGTTTTGATGGGTTTGACATTTGCAATTTTGAGCTGAAATTTGGCCTAGCAAGGCAATGGCAACGGGGTCAAAAAACCCAGGTACCTTTCTGTTCACCCCAGATAGGTGGTAATCATAGATGTTCATCCTAAGTTTATGTTTTTTGTTTTGTTTTGATGCATAGCCGTCCATACTTTATGCTAAAAACCATGGCGCCCCAAAATTGGGGCAACCTATGGTGCCAGGCCTTGTTGCAAGAAGAACTGGATGAAATCGATGCTCGTACGGGGCTTTGGTTTTTGGTTTTCCTGTGACACACATTGAATTGACACACTATTTTCCTTGACTTTTTGGTGCCAAAAAAATGACATAGTAGGTATTTCTCTCAACATTCGTTGTTGTGGCGGAACTGCTTCTTCAGGCCTAGCGAACCTCTTGAAAGGCACGAACCCTAAGTGGAGATGTGTCTATCGAAATGACTCAACAAGAATCAACTAGTAACAATAAAAAAACAGATGCCGTTGCACCACGAACAAAAACCAGATGAATATATGATAAACCTCAGGTTCGGCACGTCCAGCTCCAACCTAAGCGCACAGTTTGCTGGACACGATGATGGTCATCTGGCCGTTCCGATGTTGGTGCCCTTCAGGCTGGTTTCGATCCTCCAAACAGGCAGGTGTCACTGTATGTTTCATCATTCATCGGCATTCACATTGGGTTTGTCCAAAAATGAGTGGATTTACCCTGATGATGTTGCAATTCTGGGTCCCGAGTTTCAATCAAACCAAACAACATCTTTGGATGGACGTTTTGCAGTTTTACCATGCATGAAAGAGCCCGGTGCTCATTCTGAAAGTTGATTCTTGGAGACTTGACTTGCGTGGGTTGGGGCTAACTGACTGGCCCTTGGCTCCAGATGCCTAGTAAACATTTTTGTTGCAAAAGTAAAAAACAGAACCCCGCGCCAAGATGCTCAGAGATTTGCTTTGCTCCAGTTGTACATGTTCCTTTTGAATCCGCAGATGCCATGAGGTGTAGACTTCAGTGTTTGGGCAGTCATCAGTGACGTTGTCCCATTGACAGTGCTAACAGTTTTTCTTGGCCAGTTTCATTTCCTTGCCATGGCACCTTCGGCACCTTCGGCACGTTCGGCACCTTCGGCGCGTTCGGCACGGGCTCTGCCTCTGCTGGTTGGCTTCGCTGCTTGCACTGCTTGCGGCTTTGTGATTCCACGGCCGCCGGTGTCAACATGGGCGCCGCACAGAGCCCGGGTGAGTGGATCAAGGGACGCTCCAGGGACTCCAGTTTCACGACAGTCCTTTATTGCAGGCGGGATGGAACTGTGTCGAAAATTCAAAATTCCCTGATCTTAGATGATCTTAGGGTCTATCTCAAAGCTGGGGATGCCATAGCCATTAGCTAGCTATTGGTCTTTATTTGTGTCCAATTTTTTTAGATCTAAAATTTTCCCGTTTTCTCCGTTGGTTTCATGTCAGCAGGTAGTCAGCTTCTTCTGCCCTTCGCAGCCTCCATCGTTACTGGACTTCTGGGCGTTGAAGCCGTGAAGCAGCTGAACGAGGGATCTGCGCTGAAGGACTGGGAGCTGACCACCCCCCTCTGATAATTTAGCACGGCAATGAGCAACCCCAACTTCAAATGGGATGCGGGGTAATCATCAAGGATACCAATGGTGGATTCTTCAGATCAAAAAATTTGGATTCCAACCGCAACGCCCCCGTATGGATGTACCAGCTGGGTTGCTGGGTTTTTCACCTCCCAATTTGTGTGATGAAACCACCAGATCCCTGGTCGAGCATCATGCTGAGCGCAAGAACAGGCGCTTAGTTTGACTTTCTTTGTTAGTATGCAACAAAGAAAGCCAGCAAAGTGTAAGGTGGAACGAGGCAAAACAGAAGTTTGGCTCATTGCTGTTTGAACCTTCAAGTTTTCGTTGGGCCTTCCTTCAGTCCTGCATTTTCAACACCGTTTGAGAGGATTTGATCAAAAAGTATACCAACATCACAGTGGTGGATGCGCCAGATGGCATGCCAGCAAATCCACCGACTGATGGCGTGTACTGGTACATCAAAGACCCAGATGTGTATCGTCGAGTTCTTGTGCAAGGGGACTTGGGGCTTGGTGAAAGCTGCTTGGCAACTAGCTTCAGGGCGGGCAAGATAGTTACGAAGAAAATTCCTCTCATCAAGTCATATATCACATATATCACATATATCACATATCACCGTAACAACATCGTTAAACTCACGAAGATCATATTGCTTGATAGCTGCATGGCTGCCCCAGGTTACATGGACGGACAATGGGAGTCCAATGACCTTGAAGCTTTTGTCTTTGAGATGTTGAAACTGGAAGGGGTGAAGAAGGACTGGGGACCGATCGTCGTGATTTCTGTGGCTGTGAACTTGATAGAACCAGGAATAGAACTTGAATCATGGCCGAGGATGAGGACCAGCGTATTGTACCCGTGGCTTTCCCTACAAAAGTAGCCTCAACTTGAGGAGTTTAGGGGCGGTTTGGGACACATCCTTGGCCAAATGCAGGATCTTGGACTGCTGGGTTTGCCGCTGTTGAGCAGTGCCATTGTTGGCAGTGTAAGCTGGCTGCTGTTCCCAACGAACCTCTCGGCATCAGGTCAGGGACGTTTCAATCGTTTGGATCACGGGCAGTGTTTGTACAGCCAGACGAGAACGTTGGAGTGGTAGATTGAAGGGTTTGAAAGCCAAAGCAGATAAACAAGCAACTCGAGTGTTGTGACGTGTTGTGACCTTCCAGCCAATTTCAAATCTGACGGAATGTTTTCGTCAAGAAATCCATAGAAATCCTATGACCAGTTGCAAGGTGCCAAGCAAAACATCGCCAAGCACTACGACATTTCCATGAAGTTGTATGAGCAGATGTTGGGACCCACCATGCAGCGCCTGGTTAAGACTCAAGACAGAACCAAACCACTGGTACCAGATGTCCCCCACACTTCGATTTATCGACGAATGAAAAAAACGGGGGACAGGCGACACAGATAGACAGGGACTTCCATTTTCATCCATTTTCATTTGGGTGTGTCTGAAAATAGTGTACCCCTAAACCCAATGGTTAATGATCATTATCCCTATTAAATGGCTATAATTGGGAATATACCATATTTTCAGACAAACCCATTTGGGGCGCAGCCCAATGACCATCGGATTCGCGGTGCGAGGTACTCTGGTGCCTACTATCATGCTCCCGACATGACCCTGGAACAAGCGCAAATCGCCAAGATGCGGCTGGTCGCAGAGAAGTTGGATCTCAAGCCAGGCGGGGGCTAAGAACTGGAAGAGAAACTTGTTCTGTTTTGTGTTTTCGTGGGACCATCAGTTAAACCACAGTTAAACCCTAGTTAAACACCATTAAACACCAGTTAACCCCCATCAAATATCCCATTATGCTTCAATTTTTTTTGGCCCAGCAATGCTTTGGAAGGCTTGAGGTTTTGATAGTTGGCAGGGTTGGGACCACCAAAGCTCAGAGCACCTGGATTTTTTTTTTGGAGATTCAAAGTGCAAGCATGCGCGCAAAAGACCCCAGCCGCACATGCGACTGATTCATTGAAACATCAGCAGATCCACCAACATGGCCATTTTCCTGTGGAAAATGGACAAACCATGCTTGTCTCCACCAGCATTTTTGGAGATCCTTCCATTTTTTTTTTTCAGATTTTTGGGTTTCTGTGGGTTTTCCCATGATTTTCAGCCCACATCCATCCCCATAAGCCACCTGGCCATCGTTGCCAGGGATGAAGGTCTTGGAGTTGGGCTGCGGCTTCGGTGCCCTGGCAGATCTCATGGCCACGGAGTATGGTGTGGAGGTGACTGGAGTCACACTCTCCGAGGAGATGCGGAGCGAAAAGTTGTGCAGATCTTTTTTGGTGATTCGATGACTATTTGAGTGAATTTTAGAGACCATGATTGATGTCATAAATAGTTATAAGTTATATATATATATAATTATGGTTGGTACTCAATTATTGCCATGATGATGATGATGATGATGATGATGATGATGATGATCTGAGATAGTCGAAAGAGTTGCATGTGGAGGACTTTGAGTTGCCGGCAGACCGAGAAGTTGTCGCAAACCCTCCCTGTGCATCTCATTTGAGTGTCCCAGGACCAACACGCATACGCCAAGAAGCACTTCAAGAATCCACTGGTGGACATCCGCCTGCAGGACTATCGGAGTATGACCGGCCAGAAATTCGATCGCATCTACTCTGCTCCTTGGAAAGCGTAATAGCAGTGTTCCACATTCATTTCTCAGCGTTTCCCCTTGTCGAGATAGGTGATGAGAGCCCCTTGTCGAAGTTGAACTGCTGCCGTTCAGCTTCAGGTTGGGATCTTTGAGCACATTGGCCGGAACTGCTACGAGAACCTCGGTGGAAAAAATTGGAGGATTCGTCAAAATCCCAAGGATGGGGGGATTTATAGATTTTGGATGTCGGAATGGATCAACATCCAGCGGACTCTACGTTTTATCCAAGCATTTGATATCATTTGATATCATTTGATCTAGTATTTTCTTTTTGGTTGTGAACATTTGTAACATGACCCACAGCCATGTGTTCCAGTGACGAACCCGTATGAACCACTGATCTGTAGGGGGAGATGCGGAGACACTGCCGGAGAACCATCTGAGGACATACTTCGAGAAATGCCAAGAACTGCTGAAGGCGCCAACTCACTCCTTTGATTGGAAAACATGTCACATTGCAGTGAGTGCAAAATACAAAGACATCAATCAGGAGATGGCTCCATGCAACGTTTTTTGCAACGTGATAGGTGGCTCCATGTAGGATGTCCTGCCGAGGATGATGGCATCATGGTGATTCACAGCATTGGCTTCTGCAGAAGTGGTCAATGGAATCATGGCGGCTGGATGAACAGCTACATTTTTCCTGGGGCTGAACTGCCCACCATGTCACTCGCCAAAGACAAAAGTTGTAGCTGTTGTAGCTGTTGCTGTGGTCTTGTTCGGACATGGGAATACCTGAAGTTGCATTCTTTTTATGAGTATATGAATAAATATAGATATAAACTTGATAAATGGTTGATAAACCAATACAAACCGTTTTTTTCCCTTTTGACACTACATTCTTGGACAAACACATGTCAGCTTCGTGATGTTTTCGGCTTGCAAAAAATGGTGGATTTGGGACCAGTTGTGGTCCCCCAGCTGTCGTTCTCAGGTCACACTTCACTCAAAATTTCCAGGACCGCGGCCTTGGGAAAAGAAACGCGTCGATGTGAGGAGTTGCCACTGTTGCCAAAAGAAAAATCACTGCCCGAAGAGAAATGACAATGGTTCAAATTTCGTTAAATTCCGTGCTATTCCCTAAATTGGATAGCTTAGTCAGCTCAATAGTAAAAAAATGACCAAAGGTTGTGTCCATGGTGCAGGAGAAATGGCATTTGGAAGATTGGCAGAGTTTCGGCGTGAGCTATGCCAAGACCCTGCGAGCATGGAAAGACAACCTGAACAACTGGAAGGGACTGGAGGAGTTTGATGAGCGCTTTCGCCGGATGTGGGCGCTCCGGTCAGCATTGGAGCTGTGCAATGTGCCTATTGAAAGAACAAGAGAAAGGTATCAACTCATCAACCCAGCCCAGCTGTAAGGAGTACTATTTGATGTGCTGCGCTGCTTCCTTCCAAGCACGACGCACAAAACTTTGGCAGTGCTTTGGCAACATTTTGTCCTGGACACATCGCTGGATGTACCCAACAGAAACCAACATTGTCCCAGGTTGGAGTTTGAGAGAGTACTTGATCACATTTCGGATACTAGTTACATCTAGTTACATCTAGTTACATCTAGTTACATCTAGTTACTAGATCAAGCATCTTTGTAGGGCCCAGGATGCACTTTTCAACCTGCCACAGCTTGGCCTTGAGGCTTGTTTACACCAAGTACCCCTCTAAGAGGCAGGATGACTGCCGCCACATTCGGCAACCCCTGCCACGAGCTGAAGCCGCCACTGCCACGCGCTGGAACCGGGAAATTACCTGAAACATGGGAGCAGATGTAGTGAAACTCAGCGTGAAACAATGCCGAGTTTATGGCCAAATGCCTGTTTGATCAGTTAAAGGCCGAAGGGCCGTTATAAGGACAGAACAAAGTTCCTGTTCTGATCTAGAGCTACACAGCCTATGTGGGCCGTCGTGGGAAAAAAATTGGCTTCGACCTACTTGCCCGGACTTGCCCTAGGAAGTTCCCTTCGCCAGCTGAGTTTTCATCTCTGGCGTCACAGCAGGTCAAAGGGCAAGGCTAAGCCGACCAAGCCAGCTCGTCAGCTGCTCAGAAGATGGAAATGCGGAAATGCGGCCCCAATCATCCCGAATCCATGGCTTTGATGGTGATCTTGATGATCAACCATGATATTTGTTGGCCTTGATGTGACTCACCAATCCGCCAGGAAGTGCCACTGTCACCTTCGGGCAGGAGATTTTTTCGGGAGAGTCATGACATTAATGGGCTTTTTTTTGGGTCGGCCTGATTTTAGAGCCAATCCAGAAACATTCCTCAAATTTTTGACTTGCCATTTATGCCAGAGTTTTTGCTGGTGTGATTTCAAGCTTTCTCCTGGGTTGGAGAATCTGTGTCAGCAACCAATGGCTGGAATGGGCCCAAACCACTGCCAGGAGACAACGAAGCCCTTAACTCAGATTTTGCTGACACCTGCTTCATGGCATCAGGGTGTGAACCCAATAGATGGCTGTTTCACGTCGTTCCCATTTTGAATGTCCTCTTCCTACCATTTCCAAAGCTAGCTTGGTTGTTTTAGGGGTAGAACCCACATCAGAACAGGGATGTAGCTCTGCTGGTTCACCTTCCTTGGTGGAATGGCACCAGCCGTTCTAGGCCACCAGTCGTGACGCGGCGGAAGACGGAGCCTGGACAAGATTTAAGGAGACCACACTGACCAGTACTGTGGGAGCCCACAATGAATCCCATGTGCACGTCCCCATGAACTGGCTGCTCTGCTTGGGATGTTTATTTGTAGGCCGGGAAGGGCTTAGACTTGTGATAATGCCACCAAGCTGCTGAAAAATTGAAGATTGAAGAGTGCCACAGAATGCCACAGAGAAACTCAAAACATCGCAGTGGACCCCTTCAGGAGAGGCACGGCGGTCTCCAATGCAAAGGCACCTGGTCTTGGAAGATTTTTGCCAGGTTTCCGGACTGAAATCCCATGGCTTTTCTCAGGTTGTGCCGCGCGACTCGGCGCCAGGCGCTTCGGCAGGCTTCACTGGGAAATGTTTTTCTTTGACTTGGAGCTGTTAAATGGAGCATTTCATAGCAACTGGCAGTAACTGGCAACATTTGCGCTTCACATCCAAATTTTCCCTCTGATGGCAGTTGGACTTCACTTTGCGTAGGATTCATCATGGTTTCTTTGCTACCGCTACACGTTCCATTCAAGCATATTGCCAGTAGATGTTGCTGAAAGACTGGCCATCACCAAGCTCTGTGAACGAGAAGCGGCCCTCCTATCAGATTCTGCCAGGGTTTGCAAGGCATGGATTTGGATGACACAACCATCCAGGAGGACAGCTTCGAGTATGATGACCGGGACATTTTGTATGCCACTGCTGGCAAGGAAGGTGGTCGCCCCGTGGTGGTCTTTTATCCTTTGGGCAGCTCTAGGAGATGTTTGTCACTTGTGGAGGACGAAGCTTTGGAACGAGGCCTTTGGCTCATTTGCTGCAACCGCCCTGGCCATGGCACCTCTCGCCCCCCAGCCATGCCGGACACCACTGCAGCTGCATGGCAACTTGACACAGCAGTGGAGGATGTGAAGCATCTTCTGGATGAGTTGTCCATCAAGAGGGCCTCCTTGCTATTCCTCTGCGCCGGTGCACCCTTTGCCCTGGGATTTGCCTCCAAATATCCTGAACGCACAGGAAAAATGTTGGGCATTGCCTCCTGCGTGTCACCCGCAGATTGTGAAGAGAGCCTCGGATTCTTTCGATTTGCATCGTCCTTACCATCCTTTGCTTTGGATATGTTTGGAGGTCTCTGGAGCTTGGGGCAAACGGTGAGCAAAATTTTACCGGAGCCGCCCACATCTTTCATCACATCAAAGCTTGAAGAGTGTGAGAAGGAGCAATTTCATTCAGATCAAGGCACCAGGTCCAAAGCCGAAAAGCTGTCCATTGCCAGAAGCGAGATCTCAAGTGGGGGCCATTTGGACCTAGCTGTGCTGATGGCATCCCAGGAGGATTTAGACCTGGACCTCCCAAATCCACACAACTTGCGGCTGATTCACAGCCAATTTGATGAGATCATTCCGATCGAAGCTGCCAGATGGTTCAGCAAAGAGCTTGGGATTGGACTGGTGGAGTTGCCAGCGAATTCACACACTGGCTGTCTCCTGATGCTCAACCCGGCCATTCCCCATGCTCTGAATTTCTTATAGTGATAATTCGGTGATAATGTACCAACTGGGACGCAAATTGCGTCGCAAGCTGCAAGCTCACCCGTTTCTACACCTTCGGATCCTCCGGCTCTGCAACAATCGTTCCACCAGGGCGAAAAGTCCATTGCTGTCAGCTGATCTTCATGTCCTTACCCCCCGCACCTGCAATATTGAGACCAGGTCAAAAAAGTCTTGATCTTGTGGGTCAATCAATATAAATCATATCACTCATACCATTCTGACTTGGAAGTATGGCTGTCTCTGGTAACTCCAGGGCTTTTGTGATCCCGGGCTTTTATGTTTGATGCCAGGCCCGCCTTCAAGTGAAGCTCCAAGGTGGATCCAACTGGAGGGTTGCTGATACCAAGTTTCTGACTGAGATTTTGTGCAGATTGCAGGCGGGACCCACTACCCGAGAAACCAAAGGCGGGACGCAGGTTTGAGCGGCGTTGAAGAGCAGTGCCACCCGGTGCCACCCGGTGCCACCTGTTCGCAGGCGAAGTCCAAATCGGTTGTGGCTCCAAAGTTCGGCAGCACAGTGGTTGCAAAATTTCGGCAACATTGCAGAGTTCGCCGCTGGTCGCGTATGGTCTCAGGTTGGGCGCCAGTGAAAGCCTCAGTGTCCCTGGGTCCTCTTTGGAGCCTTGGGAGCAGTGGCTCCACCAGCCGACCAAGGCCGCAGTGAACGTCAAAGTGCGTACCGTGAGAAATCCTTCGAAAGTATGGCACCGCAGGCAGAAGGGCTGAAGAAAACTTCAGTTTTCATCCATGCGCTAAACCCAACCATTAACATCATTAGCGCCACTAATCTTGTCGCAAGTTTGCAGTTGGGGGGCTATAAGCAAGAATAAATGAATGGGGTTTTATTTTTTTCAATCAGGTTTGGATGAGTATTCCAAATAAACTCTATTATAAATTCTTTGTTGAGCAAGGGATGATGACCATCATGATCCATTTGTAGAAGGCAAAAAAAGCTTGGACAAGACTGTTGGCTTCCCTTTCTGCTGATTGCTGGCCATGCCATTTTTTCAAATGCCACCAATGCTGTCAGATCTGGGCCTCGGATTCAACCATTGCCACTAGGAGGGGTCGACACCAAAAGTCACAGTTGGGTATGGATCAATACCTATTAATACCATTTTTAGTGGGATGAACATCCATTTACCAGCTATTTTTATGTGAACTACAGGGGTACAAGGTTTTGACACACTGCCAGTTGTTTTTTGTCCATGTCTCCAACATGTCTCACATTTTGACTGAAGAGTCATAAAATGTCATTGAGCAGCATAGATTATTTTATAAATTCCTGACATCTTCAGCCCAACCATCACAGCATACCCTGCAGTTGGCTTCCCTTAGCACCTCCGAGCAGACTGTGCAGGGATCCCTAGTGACTATCCAGTCAGCAGGAAATCCACTTGGTTCCCTTCAAATAAACAGAGGTGTAACTATGTAATACAAGCCCAACAAACCCAGACATTAAATACTGAAGGTATAGGAATCGTTAAACAATGTGCTAATATAACTGTATGTACGATGGTATAGTGATTGATCTTTGTTGGTAGAGTATCATGACTAGCTGAAAATCCAGGCTTTTGGTGGTCACTTTCCGACCCATTTCGACATTTCGACGTCTTGGCGAAAACCCACTGGATCGAAAATCGAGACCCTGAGAATCGAATGTGGCGTAGCCAGCCCAATTTCAAAACACCAAGTGGGATGGGAAAATGGCCGAATTTATGGCCGTTTATGGCATTTGGTTTACCTGGCTTAGTTGGTTTACCTCAACACATTGCGAAGAATTTTTGTTGTTTCGATCCAAACTCATCTTGAGGACGGTGAGTTTGGAGCCCATGGCGCCAGATGTCTTAGAGGTGGGAGCTGGAAGAGGTCAACTCCAACGATGAAACGTGGGGGTAACAAAAACCCATTATGACATCATTATGACTTGGTTTTTTTTATAGAATTTCACACATTTCACCCTTTGTTTGGATATTTTGGATACCTGGAGGGTCTGGAAACCCAATGTGAATTTGATGATTTGATGACAGACGTTGCCATTGGATTTTGAGCTTCCGGCAGGTTGAGTTCTGCAAGGCTTTGCTAGCTACGCAAAACACATGCTACATTCCGTGCGGCAGCCCAAAGTTAAGCGGTTTTTTTCAGTCGTCATGGTGATTTTCATTGTGAAGGTCATCACAAACATTTCATCAGGATCAATGTCATGATTGATTACCCTCTGGTAATTTAACATAGCTATTGAAAATCACCTTTTTTAATGGGAAAACTCACTATAAATGGCCATTTACCAGAGGGTATTGCATGAAGATTGCGCAAAGATCATCCTCATCCCCACCTGCCATCTGACTGATATGACACCATTATAGGAAGCACCCAGTGCTATCCATTCCGATGCCAGACCTACGTTGGAGCTACCACCAGCAGATACAACCCTTCGAAAATTTGCCGCTGTTTTGGCGCCTCGGGAGAATCTGTTGACCTTGGGGGGGTCAGTGCATAGATCACATTTCAGGCTTGGATCTCATTCAAAACTCGTAGTACCACAAATAGCAACAGGATTTAACTAAACGGAATGCCTCGAAAAAAACAAGAGTCGGAGAAATCGTAACCCCAGGAGAACTAGTATATTGTGTGCTATCATGAGGCTGTGAAGTGCATGTGGTTCCATGTTAGGGTTACTGGTTGCTAGCCATTACCTTTAAATTATAGCAGGTAAGACACACATGCTTCTAATTTGAGTTCACTCTCAGTTCACTATCGAAAAATCTGTTCAATGATGCCACTGACAGTTTTTCCCTTGCGCAGCGCTGAGGACCGAATTGTACCACCACCCTTGGGCGTCTCAAACGAGGCCCAGGGCAGCCTTCATGAGATTGGCGAGCCTAGAATGGGCATAGGCATGCATCATCTATTTTTCTTGCTCCTGGGGAACCAGAGATTTTGCTCATCCTACTCAATCATGACGTGATGTATGTTTCTTGGCAAATTCTTTAAGCGTTAAACCTTTCCTCAATACATAAGGTGAATGTAAACTAAAGACTGGCGATGATACCGATACCCACGTGGCATCTCCGATCCGGTGGGTGGTTGTCAACTCGCCGTGCCAGGCTGAACTGCGCCCAGTTGATGACGCAAAGGCCTGGGGTCGGAGTCCAAATGGGATCGACAAATTGACAAGGGACTGGGAGAAGAAACCAAGAACTCACTAAGATGGAGATAATTCATGATTGATGATCATTGATGATAGTTGACGATCATTGATTATATTTGATGATCATTGATGATCATTGATGATATATAATTGATGATAACGGATGATCATCGATGATCATTGATGATAATTGATAATTTATAATCATTCTTTTGATTATTGTTCGTTTCGGTCATTTGTTCCGGAGACTGAAAGATGTGTTTGACACGGTCGCCAGGGGAAAGGTCGAAAGCCGCCAGAGGCGAACGGAAAAGGTGGCGTCTCGGGACTGTAGGTTTGTTGGGTCTGGAAGTTTGCACAAGATGTGTTATATACAGAGTGTAATGTGGGCAACCCAATGATAAACCTACCATTTGGGGATGGTTTATAGCTGGTTGGTGGTTTGGAACATTTGGATTATTTTTCCATTCAGTTAGGACTGTCATCATCCCAACTGACGAACTCCATCATTTTTCAGAGGGGTAGGCTCAACCACCAACCAGCTGGTTTATACCACCCATTTCTGGTGATTTTGGGGTTTCTCATCGGGATAACCAAACTTGAAGCCAGGTGCAACTCGATCCGCCCCTTCGACCCGATCGCTTCTGACAAAAGATGCGACCGGGGGTTGGGGATTGGGACGCTTTTCCGGGTCAAAAGATGGATTCTGTACTCATACTGAGGGGATGGTCAATCATCATCAATCCATGAATAGAGGTTGGCTAATAGCCATAGTGGATGACAAATGATGACCATACCACACTATCATCTTTTGACGGCACAGAAGTGGTTTTGCCGCAGTTGGGCCCCCAGTTGGAACTTGAAGTCAGACCGCGAGCACGAGCCGATGCCAGATGCTCAGGATCACTTTGAACATGGCAAACCATCTGGTTATGACTGCCTCAGTTTGCCATGGAAAGATCCACCATGCTATTAAGAACGGTGTTTACCATCTATTTCGATTAGGGCCATCGAAATACCATGGCTAGTCATAACCAGAGGGTATTCCGTGAAACGATTCAGGTTGCACCACAAGGATCCCTGGGCATCACTTTGTTGCAGGTCAGCCCTGCGCTTGCTCGCCCGGCGCCAGCCGCGATTGGCAGGAGGTGACGGCTACTGTATGCATGGGGGGGAAGGTGTAGCCATGATAGCCATGGCGAGGAAGCAACTGGATATTTCCACATGTGACTGTGACCTCTAAGTCTTGAAGTGGATATGGAATTTCAATGAATTTCATGGCCTGGAAATTGCTCCATCTCCATTTTGAAAGCTGACATCTCCCTTGATTATCTTGATTTCTCGACAGGATGGAGCACCTGCGGATCGTGTGGCTTTCGCTCAAAGGCGACCATGGCAGCCCAGGTGGGAGTCTGGTTACTTCTAGACTGGATGGCCATACTTGGAGATAATGACCTCTTTGTTGCTTCTCCTTTCTCTAGTTGCCAACTATTGACCACCATGCACTCCACATTGGATGAACCACACCGAAACGAGTTTCTTCAGGCCATGTCCTGTGCAGGAAGCGGCTGAAAGCAAGTGGTCCTACGTGGCTTTCGCCAAGGCCTATCCGTCGGCGCAACTTGGTAGTGAAACTATGGATAGATATGGGATCTGGCTTTGAACAAGAATGGAATTTCCCAAGAGCCACGGGTCATTTTTTGGAAGTCATGAATCCCAACTGGTGAAATTTACTTATATACTTACGTAATCTTATATAGACTTAGATACTTATATAATGACTTCATCGATCTGCCAGCCGACCCAGGAACAATTTGATCATCGCGACGGTGAAGACATCTGCTGCAGATCTCGTAGCGCAGTGTGTGATTGAGCGCAAATCCATCACTGAAGTCGATTGGAAGCGAAATTTGGTGCCTCGGAGTCAAATGGGTATGGATCAATACCTATTAATACCATTTTTAATGGGATGAACATCCATTTACCAGCTATTTTGGGGTTCACTAGGTACCAGGGTTTTGACCCATCCCCAAATCTCATCACCAAGAGATCTCTATCGTTGGTGTTTTTGTCTTCGCGTTGTTATTCACCCTTATTGGACAGGATCCAATGAACCAGGGGATGGGTCAATACCGTAGCCCACTGCTCAGGTCTTCTGCCTCTTTGGCGCCGCCTATTTGGGCGCTTTCCAGTCGCCCAGCTCAACAGATGGGTGATTAGTGGTAGCCAATTTTGTGGCAGATTCCGGCAGGTGGTTGTTCACATACTGAGGTACTGGTACCAGGACTGCGGGAAGGGCACTGGGTCACATGGTGCCGTTGCTTTGGAAGGATTGGTGACCAGCAGCCGATAAGGACAGTGCAATCATGGAAAAGATAGAAACCACCCCAGCAAGGGTATAAATGAACCATACCCTGAAAACAGGGATTGTTCTTGCGTTTCCTTGATTATGTTTCATGAACTATTTGCTGAGATCTCTCTGACAACACGGGCACCAGGTGAATGTTTTCAAGCGCATGTTCACGGGTGTAGTGACTTGGCTGGCTATCGCAGCTGGAGAGATCTGGGGGGATTACCATGGCTTACCATGGCTGGGTCAAGAGGTGATCATGGCTATGATGGCTATGGCATGCTATGGCTGGTTTCATCCAAGGAGAAGTTTACCACACAGCCCTGGGCTGCGAAGTTACGGGATGGCCCCGGACTCATGGCCCTTGGTGCTCAAACTGCTTGGGGACTCGGAAGCCGCTGTGGTTCGCTGAAAAAAAAATGGTGGCATTCAAGAAAGGCTTGTCCTCTTAGGACATATCTGCAGTTTGGATAGGACTGATAGGACTTGATCCAAAGTTTTACAGTAACAGTTTGGGATTTCAGGCTACCAAAGGCTCAACGAGATCATTCCACACCCACCCTAGGCCCTAGACCTTGGCATGTTGTCTGGGCCTCAGCCATGATGCAATGGGGATTTCACCGGATTATTCAGTGACCATGTCCTTTCCTAGTGAGAGTTTCTTGAATGAGCACCTGTTTTTTGGCAGGTTTCTTTATTAGATTTATTATTGTTACAGTGTTACTCGCAAAACATACATAGACTCGGTCTGGGAGTCTGGGAAAGCTACCGAAAAAGTACATCTGAAGGCTACCGCCTTTCGCACAGGACCTGCGTCTACCTGCCCACCTTCTACGTCTTCAAGGCTAGCGTCTTCAGCAACACCTGGGACGCCAGCGCTTGGGTCAGCAATGGGATTGGCCGCTCGGCTGCGGACCAGGGCACAAAGCCACGGGCGGATCAAAGACTTTCAGCTTGGTGTTTCAGTGACACCTGAGGAAACTACACAAAGAACTGGAACAAGGACAACGGGAGAAGGGTTCCCATGGTTCCAAGGTCGCTGCCCTTTGCATAAATCTATCTGCTATGGATTCTATGGATTCAAGGTTCCTGGCATGAAAAATTATGCAACGCACCTTCTGGTACCATCAAACACCCATGGACCAGGGGGGTTGTTGTCCGGGGTCAATACTGAATCTCAAGCTTGCAAGTTATTAGTGGCAAAAGATAAAAGAGGCAGGGAGGTCTGATGCAGTCGAGATCAAGTAAACATCATGTGGTTCTACAACGTAAAACTGAACTGGAACATATTGGGACACACTCCAATGGCCAAAATTCCATTTGAATCCCATGTAAAACACGCACACACACACAAACAAAATCCATCAAAATCCCATGACCATTTCATTAAAATACCACGAATTCCCATTGAAAAGTCCCATCAAAATGCAGCACCATAAATAAATATATATATATATAT
>Ga0126342_10005865_pt1:2500-21621 | contig 21621 bp, 23 predicted proteins | sample Cyp1metagenome_FD_92528 | JGI IMG/M metagenome (GOLD analysis project Ga0126342, IMG submission 92528) | Coral microbial communities from Lord Howe Island, Old Settlement Bay, Australia - Cyphastrea 1 metagenome | ecosystem: Host-associated > Invertebrates > Cnidaria > Coral ... | reverse complement strand
TTATCATGTTGGTGTGCAAATGCCAAGGAACGTTTTTGGCCCCACCCCATCCCACCCCACCCCATCTCTAACGTAGCATCATGTCGGTGTGCAAGTGCCAAGGAATGTTATTAACCCCACCTCAGCCCACCGTGCCAGCATGCCTTGCACAACATCGAAGTTTGCAATCGCAAAAATTGACAACCGTTTTAGGGCGGCGAGTCGGCCGATACCCTTAAGTATGAACGTGTGGTCCATGATTTTGGAACCGTAGTTTATGAGTCGCACGAAAGAGTTTCCCACTCATAGTTTCTGAATCGCGCGAAATAATTTCCTAATCGTAGTTTCCTAATCGTACGCGATAGCTTCCTAATCGTAGTTTCCTAATCGTACGCAATAGTTTCCTAATCGTAGTTTCTGAATCGCACGTAATAGTTTCCTAATCGTAGTTTGCTAATCGCACGTATTAGTTTCTGAATCGCGCGGAATAATTTCCTAATCGTAGTTTCTGAATCGTAGTTTCTGAATCGCGTATAGGTTCTGAATCGGGCAATGATCGCATGCGTAGGGCTAGGAGCAAGGCCAGAAGAATATAGAAGTGCTCGTGCATAGGCACCCTTCTAGCGAGATGTTTCAGCGTAGGCGAGACGTAGGCATTGGCAAGGGCCTTTCGCATGTAACTAGCGTAGAGGACCCGGGCACCCAATAGCGGCGTGCACCCAGTGGGTGCTATGGAGGGACGATCTAGCACAGCGATGCTGGCTGGATCATTTGCAGGCTGAGGTACTGAACTCCCCGGTGACACCTGCGCGCAAGTTGACATGCGCAGTACAGGCCAAGGGGGCTGTGCATGCAGTACCTTAATTTTGATTCCAGAACATCTTTGCGTAATTGCTGCCTGGTACGTCATCTTGCTGGATATGCCCTTTGCATTTATTGGTTCGGTATGCGGTACCGTACCGAGCCGCTGCGGCATGGCATTGCCAGGTGGATCATGATAGATTCTCTGCCCGCTTCATTCGTTCAAGGTAGTGGAAGCCGGTGGAAAACACAGACCTGAAGTCACCATTTATTGCGACGATATACATCACATATCTGCAATCTTGTCGATGTTTGAAGGTTCCCAAATTGCATCCGATATCATCCAATCACAAATCCATTGTGGGCAGCTAGAAGGTGTTGGAGATGAACAGTCCTGAAAGCTAATGTAGCCGCTGGAATCGTTGTCAACTTCCTTGGAGATATGCGCCACCCTTTCGAAGCTAATCTGGTAGCCTAAGTACCTGCTCTCACAGCTTCGGAGTCAAAGTGATGGCCCTGCAGGAAGCGCAGCGCAATCACTTTTATGAGACACTGAAATCTGGGCTTCTTCGACACTTCGAAGGCAAAACTCGCGATCATTTGTCGCGCGTCCAGTACAAGTTTGCTTGCAATTTCTCTTGCTTTTCAACTTTCATCTTCGCAGATGGTTGAGCTATTTGCCTTCATCACACTGCGTACAAGTATCGCAAGACATGTACGCAGGAGTCCAGATAAGAACACGCACCCACCCACGCACACACACACACGCACATATATATATTTATGTAAATAAGAAATAAATATATGTATATATAAAAATATATCTAAATATGTAAATAAACGCAGATAGATAGATAGATAGAAAGATTAGATAGATAGATAGATAGATAGATAGATAGATAGATAGTTAGATAGATAGATAGATAGATAGGATAGATAGGATAGATAGATAGATAGATAGATAGAAAGATAGATAGATAGATAGATAGATAAATAGATAGATCGATCGATCGATCGATAGATCGATAGATAGATAGTGCATCGATCGATCGATAGATAGAAATAGACAGAGAGAGAGAGAAATAGATAGATAGATCGATCGATAGATATATAGAGAGAGAGAGATAGAGAGAGAGAGAGATAGATAGATAGATAGATAGATCGATAGATAGATCGATCGATCGATCGATAGATAGATAGATAGATAGATATCAATAGATATCAATAGATATCAATAGATATCAATAGATATCAATAGTTATCAATAGTTATCAATAGATTAGATAGATAGATAACTATTTTTGTATGTTCACCTGATTCTCTTTTTCTGTGATCAGTGCGCGGCTGAGTCTCCTCTGGAGACAGGGGCGCAAGTGATGGCAACAGCGCTTGGGCACTCTCACTCGCTCAGCACAGGGGCACAGCAAAGGGCAGATCAGGGCACAGCAAAGGGCACTGGATGATACGCCAAATATCTTCTACTGGCATCTCTTGCTGCTCAGCGATGAGTTTCTTCGCAATGTCTTGCTGGCTTCCCATACCTTGGAGGTCGAGGAAAGACATGAATGCACTGTATGCCGTTTGGGGTGTGGAAGCAAGTGGAAAACAACATGCCTGGATAGCAAGTCTAATGCTCGCTGCAGTGCCGGCTACATGGAGGGTCGCAGCTCACCTTTAAGCCATGGTTGGGCATCCAAGACCAAGGAAATGACTTGAGGTGCAAGTTACAGTTTGATGAAACACTTTCTTTATTAGTACTGACGCAGAACGCACCTGAAACCCACAGCTCAAACCATCAGGACCTATATCCCTGCATGCTTCTAGGAACCGAGATCCAACTTCAGCATGCGTTGCTGGACCTGCGGAACCAGTGGGCACAGTCTAGGTGAGTCGAGCAGGGTAAACTTGTCGATCTTGGAAAAGAAAACGGAAAAACCCAGGAAAACCCATTGAATTCCTGTGGACAATTCAAACTTCTCAAGCCCTAGATAAGGGAAAAAACACTGGTGCCAGTGCCGGATAAGAACCTTAGGGTCCTTACAGGCTGAATCCGTTCCAGTGCTTCTTTTGCTTCTTTTCTCCGGTATCATCCTATTCCGGAAAGGTGTCTAATCACAAAGCGTGGCTGGTCACAATGTATTCTTCCACAGCGCGCGCAAAAAGACATCTATGCCGGGCCCGCCTTGCAACAAACAAGCAAAAATGGGCAAACAAACTCCTTCGTGGACCTGGTTGTGTTTGTGCCTTTCATGTTGTTGGGAAACCATTCTGGAAGGAGATCTTACCAACAGATAACAAACAACATGGCAGGTTCGCGCGCAGGATGGAGCTGGCAAAGACCCCTTGAAACACAGAATAACTAAACGCAACATGAGGGCGTCATGTTCAGAAACAGTTTGGGATAAAGGGTCGAAAAACATCAAAAGACTTCTGGAAACGAAGACAAACACACATGACTGCAGGTGCAATACCTGGGATGGGGCAGACTGCACGACAAACAGCCAAATCAACCGGAATGGAGAACTTATGGGGGCTAATCTGTGCTTGCAACGGGTGTATGGAGAAACACTATTTTTCATGTTCGCTGACTGACAGAATTTAACTGGATCAACGTGACAACTCGTTCCGTGTACCTATCAATCCCATCGTGCCTTGGCTGTGTGGGCGACTCGGTCATACAATGCTCGAAGCTGTTTGACATCAGCCCTCGCCAAGCCTCAAGAGTTCGCAGAGGCATCAAATGTAACAGCATTGCAAATAAGACCAAATAACCCTGGACATCCCTGGACAATATTTGGCAATGTTCCAAAAATTGCTCTTGTTTGCTCTTGACATCTCTGGACCCCGTCGGTTTTTGAATTTGCCGCTTCACCATATCATGCGCCGCATCAGTCCTTCAGTGCAGCGCAAATGCTCCCGGAGTTTTTCAAAGCGTCGGAGGTCAACCTCTGCTGCAAAAGCGTCCAGGGACGGGATGCAACCGGGACAAATTCATATACAAAATGAAATACACAGATAGAAGACATGAAGACCCTGCATGAACTCCCAAAAAGATAACAATCCATTGAAGATATAAGGTTATATAAGTATAAGGCTTTAACATGCGTTCTAACGAAGAATATGCGCACCCTCACAGCGAAGGTATAGATATAGTATGAAGTTACGATATGTTGAAGTTCTTTGACCGGATGCTTTGACTCTAGCTTAACCCGAGCACTGCGACAATGGCCATGTCATCAGGCGCAGCTGCCGCTATTCCAAAACCGCGACACAGGGTAATTGCCAAGTGGCGGTGCCTTTCCCAGCACAGCCAATGGTTTCCATCGCTTCCATCACCGTGTGCGACTGGCGGAGGTGGGTGCAAATGGTTGCATCACGTTGCATCAAGCAATTTGAATCCTTGTGCAACTTGTATCCGTGACTGGACAGTAAACCTATCAACGGATGTCTAGAGGCATAGGTTCCAATTCTGTCCCGTCATCAATCTTGAAAATGCAACAAGATGTGGTTCTCTAGTTTCTATGTGTTTCCATGATGTCCAACTTTGCTCCAAGCCGCATCAGTAATGTAGCCCATCTTCTTCAACAGGTCATTCAGCTCGTCGACATCCAAAGTGCCATTTCCATCAAAGTCAGCAGCTGAAAACTCATCCCGCAAGTACTGCTCATCAACCTCAGGGCAGACGACAAATAGGAAAATAAGGAAGATACAGGAAGGCTACAGGAAAATAGGATTATACAAAGCTCATTCTTGTTTTTCGACATCTTTCAACTTTCCCAAATGACCAGTGCACGATCTCTATGGCCAAGAAGCTTCTCGATACTTCTCCAGGAAAGACATCCATTCCTGTGGTGCCGAGTCCCATGCAGCGTGTTTCAGAGGCATCTCTGCAGCGAAGTGGCGAAGTCAGATCACGTTTTCTTAATTTCAAATCCAATATTCGACATGAGGTTGGCGTTCTACGCCCTTTCACTTTGCGATTGTGCTGTGTTGTAGTGCCTCCCAGCTCACGGTTGCATAGCTGAACATGTCTTGAATCAACTTCTCCACTTCACCTTTCCGCAGGATACCTGTAGCAATGGCAACATTATCCTAAAAACACCTGAAAGCAACTGCTTCTGCGTACTTCTTTTGTACTTTCTTTGGCCGCTTGTACTTCTCATGTTTGCCCAATTCATCAAATGCACATGGCTGCCTGTAGAAAGCGCAACACCGCCAAAGAATCACACAAATTTCGGTCAAAGATGCATCCCATGTATCGAAGCATTATCTCAAGGTCTTCAGTTGCAACTTCCCCATCCTCACATGGGACACAGCCGTAGGTTCAGCTGCTTTGGCTTTGTGCTTGGCAATGTTTCCAGAAAATATTGAAAATTACAGGATATCACAGGACACATTCGCAGTAGTCAGTAGTTCGACTCTTGGCCACGAGTCTGTGTCAGTGTCGAACTTGATGAAAACACTTCCTTAGCAGGATCATCTGACAACTCCCAAGCCATCAGCGGACAACTGTACAAACCATGTAACGTTGGGTACTGCTTCCTGAAGCAACTTGTGAACCCTCTCTGGGAAGTAGTCCTATCTAGGAAGAGTCCTAGTGACGCTGAAGGACCAAAGCCAAGATCATTTAGGACCATGGGCTGTCCATGACTTGCCCATACTTTCCCATCCCAGGTTCGACACTCTTCGTCACTCCAAGGAAAATCCAATTCATTACCTGGCTTGTTGTCCTGACAGGCTCGGATCTAGCAGATCTGCTGGCAGGGTGGCTTTATTGGCACTTCCCTTTCGTTGCAAGATCTAGTGCTGCACGCTCGGAAAGCACACCAAACACACACATGATCTATCATCATTCACAATGACGGGAACTGACCGCACATGCAACCTGGCCGATTGCACGTGGTCACGTCCTCAACTTTGCTTTCGTCAAAGGCTTTTAAGAATGCCTCCATTGGAAAGCAGCATCAGTGACACAGGATTTCACTGGGGCAGACTGAGACATGAAGGGACGAGCAAAGTGGTTTAGCTTTGCAAGCCTTTTGGCAATGACAAGTCATGGCGGCATGGCATGTCCCGTGGCTGCCTCTGCCACTGAGGCTCGCCGGACAGGCTGATTGTTGCTATCGAGAAGTGGTAGCATCATCGCCTCGGAAACGGAAATCTGCGCATCCCTTTGAAGGATACTGGTGCAGGTGCAGTGTAGGTACCATACATTGATATAGTGCCGGTCTCAAATGCCATAACCGGAAACCTGTGCCTTTTGCAGCCGTATTCAACTACTAGCATGATTCAATTGTACTCGTTTTGTCTTGACAACGGTGAGGGCACCTGGGCCACATCTAGGAGGCTGTCTTGACATCTTTTTACTTCAAATGTAATGTTTGTAGGAAGAACCAGCCGCGCGCGAGCAGTCACTTTCAGTCAGGGGTACTGTTTTTGGCATCTGTGTTTACATCAACGAGCGCAAAATAGGCAATTTGTTTCGCAGTCAAGACCATCTTTTGATTTGGTTTGCTCCACGTCACCGTCGTTACACACACAGATCAACTCGCCCACAATTTGCTCATATTATCATGTTTTATGATTACCCTATCGATCTTTTCATTTTATAGTTAGGCCCCATCAGTTACCCAATCCATTTCTTCATTTTATCATTTAGATCAGTTTTCCCCACCTATTATTTCTTTGTTTTATCAATTCGGTTTCATCAGTTTTTCAAACCGTTTTATTCATCTGACCATTAGATTTCACCAACTTTCCCTGTTCTGGAAAAAACGTTTTCAGCTACAAACAGGTTTTTGGATTTTGTGCAGCATATTCCTCGCTTTTCATCATTTTATCTTATCAGTATCACAAACCCTGAAAAAGATAGAACCTAGAACCTATTTTTTAAGATTTTACTTGTCTATCTGTTCGTTTGTTTGCCATCGTTTCTTCCTACTTCATTTTTTCTTGGACCTCATCTTTTTCCCATCAATTTCCATTGTCTTGACGTTTTCAAAAATCAAACGTGTTGGGCTCAATGTCAAGCCGCGATCAATAAACCCAACTTATAAGAGAGCACATGAGGATGCCAATTTGATCCAGTTTCAATAATTTTTGGCTCTTCTGACGGCGTCGGCCACCCAGTTAATTGTCAGGGCTTATTGGTCCGGGGTTGGCATCACCGAGACGATTCTGGGGGCTTTCGCCCAGAGCTGCCCATCCATGTTCCAGTGTCATGATATATTGAAATGTTTGAATTTCTTATCACCACCAACTTGCTGGCAGTAACCCACATGGTTACTGCCATTTGCAAGCGTTAAAAATGACCCTGTCCTGTTGGTGGCACTGTCTTGATAACTATGCATCCGCTGCAACTGCGTGCAGTCAAGACAATGGAAACCATTGTAATTGAACATTACCTGCTACGAGCAGGACGGTATCCAACGAATCTGGTAGCCCAAGATCCGCCCACGTGATTGCCCTGGAACCAAGCACCATGAAGCTCTACAGCGTCCAAGAACCATTGTGGAAAGCAATGGACTTGCAAGCGCTCAACACAAACCAGTCGAAACAACGTCACACTGGATTCGAAGTTTAAGACTTGAGATGTGTTTGGAGCTTGACTGCTGTGGTCAAAGTGATCCCGCGCATCATTTCATTTGTCACGTTTCGCTAAACAAAAGCGGTCTAAAATGGAGCCAAGTCGCAAAAGCCGACATTCTTCGAGTCATGGCAGTTGAACGACCACGCATAGCCGAAGGTGGTGGTGGTTCATGCTCATCATCACTGGAGTCGCTCCAGCTGGAGTCCTTAGAGTCCGTTTCGGCTCGGGTTGTCACAGCTGTTGTCACCACTAGACGATGTTGCTGAGGCATGCTGAGGCCCTCTGATGTAGTCCACGCGGCACTAGATGAGTCAGAGGATGAACTCGAAGAGCTCGATTCATCTTCTGATTTCGGGGATGACGCTGCTTCCTCCTGCAATGAAACATGTGAGAATCTGTGACAATGAGCCAAATTATGTCAAATTAAATTCCGGACCTTGGTCTCTCCATCCGCATGTCCCCTATCCCAAGAAGGAGACTGCATGGCACTGCACAAATGTGTAGAAGATAGCAAGCCGCGCCAGCACAGGTATTAAGTCTGTCCTCATGAGAGTCATCTTCGTTGTACTCCACAAACCTCAAGCTCTTTTCAATTCTTTCTTGCTGTTGGACTGTTGGACTTGTTTCGAAATGTGCCGATCTGTTGAGAAGTGGATTCCCTTGCAACTTGTGCCCTATCATTCTTCAACGGCATTAGGTCCACCAAAATAAGCCTGCCAAAAAGCCCCCCGGCCACAGCTGATTTGTGACAAGCGACTCAGTCTCGCTTTCTTTTGCCCAAGCGGCGCGTTTCCCCTTTTTTCCCGAAGACGGTCGTGAACGGGGCAACTTCACCTTTGCCAACGTGCCTGAGCAACGGGAGAATCACGTGAATCACCTGGCAAAAAAATCAACTCTGATTTCCACACGTGGCAATGAATGTAATACTGTAATGATACGTGCCAGCAATCATAATAACATCATAATAACATCATAAAAACATCATGATGCAGCGGTTTCGGTTCATTGGGCCTTTCTGTATCTGAAATGCATGTCCGTGCAACCTTTTGCCGGGTTCCAATCAATCACATGAAGAACTGTAGTTTAAAAGGCATCAGTTGCAAAGCGTTGCACGGCGTTGAGAACCATCGTCAACGCCTTCCCTGGTTGGCTAGAAGCATTGTTTCATATCCTCATCTCATCATCTCCCATCCAAGCCTGACATGTAGCGCTTGCGTTTGACTGGAAGGCGCGGTCCCCCACGGTAGGGTGGAGATCCACCGAAGAGCGGATTCAATCGCAAGCTGCCGCTCTTTGGGCTCTGCAAACTTTGCAAACTCTGCATGCTTTGAGCTTTGGTCGGTTCCTTTGGCTCTGTGAGCTTCATTCCTTGGCTCATGGGGAAGTTTGGTCAGAAACGTGCTTGTACTAAAGGCAGGCGTTACTGTGGCTCTTGTGGGCTGTAGGGCAAACGTGCACATGGGAGTATCACGGACTATTCGACTATTCAGCAACAAACGTAAACACGAAGCAGCATCTTCTAGATGTCGTGATGTCGGTGCATATTTGCAATGTCTTGTGTTGCCGAGTTGCTATGAATCGAATTCATGATTTTGCTCAAAGATGGCAGCTTTGGCACAGTCTCGGAGCGGTCATCGGCTCGGTCCACATGCATAAAAGGCAGCCGTCGCTGCTCACCTCTCTCCACCTGGGCTCGTCCGCGCAAAACTTCCAGATTCAGTCATAGGTGGACGGCCTCTTTGTTAAGAAAACATGTCATATATATATATATGTCATAGCAAATCAGATGATGACATGCTCTTGATTTAACTCTGAAGTCCCAGGAGTCTGACGGACAAATCATGAACTGCATTGTGTTGCCATTGTGAACTCTTGACATTGTTGCCAAGTGGCAACACCCAGCCGCACATCCTTGCAGGAATAAGTGTGCTTTGAAAGGTTCACCGAGCATAGCTGCCTTGGGAGCTACTATAAAAGTCGAAACAAGAACTTGTAAAATTGTGAAGTGAGGGCAAGCGGAAAACAATAGTTGGCTAATGTCGGCGGCCAGTAATTGGTAAACTACCAGCGTTGACAGCGTCTACTCTACTCTTCGAGGTGGATGCAAGCGTCTTTTGGTTCAAAGGAACATAAGCACAGGAGGCATGGAGGGCAAGTTGTGCTTTAGAAGCCACAGCCCACAAAGGCGGCAAACATGGACAAATTATGACAGGTGGCAGGGGTGCATAGTAGGTCTTCTTCAGCTGCGGCAAGCCTGAAAACTTGTCATCAAGTCAGAGTTGTGGAGACAAAGGCTGAAATGGATTCCCAGAACTTCAAATCATCGAATCCTTTCAGTTTTATTCTATTTCCTGACAAGGGGAGCGAAACTCTGTATAACATGATCATATACTAATTGATATGGCATGCTTTGACGAAAATATTATCACAGTTTTCAGGTTCGGACTTACTCAAACTTACTCCACGTTCCCTTCGCTGCCTTCACACACACCTCCATCGGTGCCAAGACACTGTTTGACTTCTGCGGCTTCCGGGGGGGGCTACGGGACTTTGCTTTCGGCATGGCGTCATGGTTGCTATTTCTTGGGCCCTCGTGCTGCGGAAATAATGACACAATTGCTCTAGCCACGAAGTCTCTCAGCAAGGGACTTGAAGCAAAACGTGACAAACACATTTGCATACGTTACCTATAGATACTATATAGGTTCTTCAATTCTATCAATCCTTTCATGTGTTCTCACTCATTCGGACCCGCTTCCACACTTCCTGGTTGAGATGGCCAAGTTCCAGCACAATGCACAAATCGGAACTCGCCCTGTCTTGGTCGGTTCCACGGTCCTCCTCCTTTTCCAAAAGTCGGATTTCGCGGGCTTCTTGCCTCAGTTGAAAATATTTTACACTTCACTTCTTTGCACCATTTTGCAGCATATTGCACCCTGTAAGTTTTCGGGGAAACTCAAGGAATTAGAATCCAACAATCCAACTTCGTCGATGATGGATCGTCTCATATCGTCTCGGATCCCCGGCTCTTCTTTCCAGGCATGTTGCCTTGCCTCAAGTTTGGCCCATGCAGCTGCCAAAGTCTTCGATGCCACCTCCGAAGCAACGGACTTGAAGATACTTGAAGGCAAACGGGATCAAACGGGATCAAACGGGAGAGAGCATGCAGTTGTAATTTGTGTGACCAAAGGGGTGCCAAACACAACATTTCTTTCATGTTGCTGGCGTGGAGAACGCTCTGAAAGAGCGTAGAATCCATTCAAATGCATTCAAATGCATTGATGACGATGATGAATGATGATGGTGATGAAAATCGCCGTGACGAGATGATGTCCCTCAACCTCCGCTACAAATGCTCCTTTCCCACTTGATATCTTTGGGGGCGGTTCCTTCCCAAGTCTTTGGCCACTTTCACCAATTGCATAAAGCCTCAGGTGCTCCAGCCACAGTCTCAATTTTTTCCGACCCTGGAAAGTTCCAAAGCGCAGGCGGCTGCCCGCAGCCAAGCAAATTGCATGGAAAATCCCGCGCTGGACCTAACTAAAACACAGAATTGTGGGCGCAAGGTGCCACTGCCACTACATGTCTAAGAATCGGACCTACACAGTGGCACATTTCGGACCTACACATGTCACGGCCTTGACACTTTGCTCTCGGTGCGGACAGAACCGAAAGAAAACCCCGAACTCAACCGCAAATGGCGCATCTGCTGCATCTCACATCAGCAAATTACAGAATCCGGGCATTATATGGCTTCTTGTGGCTTCACATCATCTCACCATAGCCACTCTCGATAACCAATGCGCAAGGCAGCTGATTGCTGCACAGGGTTCAGGTCGCCAAAGCTGGTGTCCTCACTGGGGAGAGAGCTGCATGTGCCACAAGCCATGGAAACAACAACGTGCAGCTTGCTTTCCATGTTTCCCCGGAAAATAAAGGGGTATTCTCTGTGAAGCTTGTTAAAGCTTGTCACATGCCGCAATACATCCTTGGAATCTGTGTCCCAACGTGCCAACTGCGATCTGGGCACTGTCAGTGGGCTTGGAACTCCTTCATCCCTGGCCATCCATGATGACAGCGATTGACAGCGTACGCCAACAAAGTCACTCCCAGCTGGTTGGAAATGCTATGGGCTATGGGTGGCCCTATGGGTCCGCTAAAAATATCAAGAAATTAGCGGCGATGTCATGGCGACCAGCTTCAGTAAAGATAGTAAAGCCAAGAGACAGCATCGAACGTGTGAGGCCCAATTCCATCCTGGGCCATCGCTGTGCAGATAGCACCGCACAGGTCAGTGCCAAGAGATGGCAGCACACGCACACACAAACACGCCTGCATCATCCTGCATGCAAGCGTGTGGCAAACCGTTTCAATGGGATTTAGAAGCAACTTTTAAAAGCTGTTCTCCTTTCCCAATACCTTGGATTCTCGATAAGCGTCCAATCTTTCTTCATTTCGGAGCGCAAGCAGTCCCAGGGAAGCCGGAAATGCTGAGAGCCACTTCCTGCCATGGAAAGTGATGCAACATGATTCAAGGCATGCTGCTTGTGGATTCAGATGGCACGTGAGCGCCACAATGCCAAATGAGCCACAATGAGCCACATGCAGAACACGGATGTCTACAGCTATATGAATGTATTGCAATGTGTGATGTACAGTAACTGGGTGGCCTCATGGCACGGCAAGCGTGAAGACCACGTGATTAGAAGTGAACCGTGATTAAATCAAGTATTCAATATCAAACTTTTAACGCTGCTGGCAAGTCAGCATGATAAATAAACTTTTTCACACGATTGGTGATCTTGAGCCCTGTCTTCGTGTCCGGTCGAACTTTGCCAGAACAAATCCGACTCAGATTGGTTCAAATCCTCAAATTCAAATAGTATCAAATAGGTCCGTCAACCAGCCCATGGAGCCCCTGAAATCTGAGGCTCGGCATATCACCAAATCTGCAGTGTCTTCTCTCAAGGCCTTGGCTTTATTTGCTCTCTTAGCTCTATGGTGGATTATGATTGCGAGATACCCTGAATCACGTGATGCTGGTGCGACCCCTACTGTATCAATCTCACGATCCAAGGCCAAAAATGTTAAGAAGAAATGCCAGGCAACATTCCACAAATCTTTGCCGTATCCGACACAGGAGGCATACTTCTGCTCCTGCATGGCTCAGCTGGCGGTGGCCTCCCCCTCTCGCTAAAACATGGCAGGCTGCTACCGAATAAACACGGAAAATGTCGGGCATTGGTCCATCTGCCAGGTTTCGTGCATTGAGTAGCATTGAGGACAAGGTGATCCACTTTGAACAAACGAATGCAAACCATTCGCCTCATTTCTCATTGTGGCTCCGTCTCATGCATCCGCGCAAGAAAATATCTTCCTGCCTGAAAGTTGAGTTTTTTCCATTGCTTTCTGCTAGACGGAGGTGGCCTCATGCACTTCCCCGTGCAAGAATGGAAGAAGACCATGAAATAACACAGTACAAGTACCTCAAAAAATAAGATTAGGAAGTAATGGGACCAGAACATGAAGTCACACGAAGTTTTGGCAGAACGAGACAGGTTGCAAGCACCTGCGGCAAAATACTCTTGCTGAAATGTTTCCTATCGGCATGTGTGTGTGATGGTAACCCTGGGGAAACAAACCCTCCCCACCTGCCATGACCTAGCCAGCAATGCTCTGTCCAACCGAGCCCTTCCCAGCAAGTCTTTGTTGCACGAGGAATTCCTGGGTCTCAAAATGGCAAGTGCAGGTGGGTTGCCTCCCGGATGGCGAGTCCAGCAAACGAAAAACTTGGATAGGGTTATATTGGGAGGTATGCTAGGAACACAAAGACTCGGAAAGCAATACTATGCATATGACTATGAACGGCTTGCTGGATACATCTTGAAATGATTGTTCTCTTTATGCTGCCAACAATGCTTGCAGAGAATCCAAAAAAAATCAGAAACACCTTTCAGCAAAGGTGCCCGACCAGTTTTGAAAGTAGCTAGGCACTTGGTACGCCAGGCGCTGCCAGACTTTGTCGCAAGAATCACTGCAAACTTCCTAGGAGCAAGGTGACCCTCTTCAAAGAGAGCGGTGCATTTCCAAATATTTCTGAAAAACGTTCGGCTGGAACTGGAAGTGCATTTTTGAATTCAAACATCTTGAAAAATGACGTGTAACCTTGAAGGCAGTAGACACAGGAGCCCATAGGCAAATTTTGAATGCTGCTGCGGCTCTTGACGATTGGATGGCACCAGCTCGTCCTTCACTTGACCGTTTTTGACCCAGCGAAAACAAAACAGCGGCAACTTGCGCAGCAAGTGAAAATAAAAGAGTTGCTTGATGACCTCGGTGGTTCCTTTGACTTCAGAAAGAGTTGCCACCAAATGCAAATTAGATGCAAGCAAGCGACGCATAATGATGACCTCGGTGGTTCTTCGGGTAAGGGGGCTGGGTTTGGCTGAAATAACATTTTTTTCTTGCCAAGTGGACTTAATTATTGCATTTTCCATAGTTTCTATAGTTTTATATAATACATTGAATAGATAAGTAAACGAATGAACGAATAGATACATAAATGAGTAAACAAATAGATGCATAAAATAACAATATCTCTGTTGTGCCCCCTAGCGAGGCGCCACTGACCGAGATACAATGTGTCATCGAAAAGCGGCCAAGTGGACAACTCCGAAAGTGGAGGACCTCCCGGGCGAATCACCTCAGGGCCAAAGGAAAACTTTTGGAACGGAACCTCTGTTCTCAGCCTGTTGCGAAAATGCTGAACAAACATAGGTTGAGGGCACTCAAGGGCCCCCACATCACCCTCTACTGCTTGCAAGCTCAAATACTCAAGTACAGGACTCTGTTGGCACCTTCAGTGATTGTTCATGCGGCCATCATGCAGGGATCTTCAACCCAAGTAACCTGCTGCGCGGCCCGTGCCCCGGAAACAACTGCCGCCTGCCAGGGGTCACAGCGTGCTTCAGTCGTCAGCGTTCATTCGAAGTTTCCAGGCCGAAGCTTTGCGATGGTTGAAAGAGGATCCGACGCAACTCTGTTTCCCCCATACTCTCCATAATCAGGACTCGTTCTCAAGTCTCATGATAGCGCCTGCACAGTGCCATACATCAAACGACAGGTATGCTCCCCAGCAAAGAACAAACCTCAGCTGCAAGAAACTGGCCATGTTTTTTCGCCCGAAAAGTGCCCCACCTGCGTGTCATCGCCCAAACATCCCAAAACAAACTTTCCCATAGCCCGGCAAAATGGCCGATCAAGATTACGCAAGATGAGCAATGGGACTATTGCCAACATCTGACCCAACACACAAACCACATCAAACCACCATTTCTGAGAACCCCTCGTCCAGTCTTTGGGACGAAGATTTCAAAATCAGTGCTGGATGATCCTACCTGGGGCACGCGCCGAAGTTCCTATGGATCGGAATGGGGAAAACTATGGAAAATCAAGAACGTCCAGCTGCGTGAGCTGCTAAGCTGATGGCAGAAGCATTGGGGACTAGAACGGGAACCTACGACTTGGTACGTCCCTGTGCGGAAACCAAACGTGTGGACAAGCCTTCAGGCCTTCAGAAACCTTGAGAAACTGGCCGAGCCTTTCCCGAGGTCCAGGAGCCAAGCACCTTTGCTCAAGCTCATCAAGGCTCAATCCATGACAATTCTCTGGTGGGCCGGTGTTTCATGTTCAATGTCGCTGAACAAGGTTGGGCTCAAGATCTTTCAAGCAACCCCACCTTGTCCAAACATGCATGTTATATCATATACATCATATTTAAGATAACTGTTATCATCTTGTTGCATGACAAAGTCAAAAACTTTCGTTACCAACAACGTGGTCAAGAAGAGCAATGAAAAATCTGCTTTAGCTGCGCCACATATGGATCGTCTGCAAAAGACGCGAAATACACTTGCTCAACGGCTGTAGGCGGCATGCTTGGATACCTGGCAGGGCACCAAGTTCTCAACATGGTCAAGCAAACCTTAGGCACCCAACATGGGAAGTCCAAACAGGAAAAAACACTTGAAACATTTTAAAAAACAGTCCCGGAAGGTGGAAAAATCAGCAGTCTGCAAGGTCACTTGCCACACAGAGGTGCCCGAACTCTGGGTTTTCTAGACCGCATCCAATAAGTCCAAAGCACGTAAAATTAGCTCGTTGTACCAGTAGACGGACACAATATGCTTTTGATGCGAGACTGCGAAACCCATTTTGATCCTTTCATTTGCCCTGATTTGCCTTGTATCACAAGCAAGAATTTTTCCTAGACTCGGGAAAAGCAACCCCCCTTCTACGGTTTCTCTACCCAAACCATGTTAACTCTACACAAACATGTTTGCCCCACGGTTTGTCCACCGTTTTCCTTTCCAGGGCTGAACGCAAAAACCAGCTCAGCTATTCTCACCTGGGAAATAGGTATCCTTCGAAGAGCAAACAACATCCAGCTATCTTGCATAGTTACAGGAATACATTCAAGATCATTCAAGATCCTTCGAGTATAAGGGCGAAATCAACCCAACAAAGCAATGTTGCAGTGGAGCGCAATCCCCCGCTTGGTTGATGGTAACTGCAATGGGTTTGGGAAATTGTGGGAACAGGTGCGTGCACCCAAGCTTCACACCATCGGCACAAATGAGGAAACTGCTCTACAGATCTCTACAGGTTCAAGCCAAGTTTCATGTCCTGCAGCTCCTCGACGACATGATTGTGAAGGAGGCCCTTTGCAGAAGTGTGATGTGCAGCCTGGCCACCGGACGGTTTCAGTGAGGTGCCGAGAGATAGGCCTGGTGAACAACGGCAATGCGTTTTTTTTGGGTCAAGAGCGCGTGACAAGGCAGAAATATTCAAGCAAACGAAACAAACAATTTAAAAGCAGTTGCTCTCGCAGTGCCTCTGCTGAAGGGCCTCCTACTAAGCAAATCAATATCCTTGGGGCAAGGCAGCTCTATGAATGTCGCAGAGGTCGTCCCACATCAACGCGACACTCTTCCCTGGTGAACTTGATTTTTCCCAGATTCTGGGAACTTTCGGAAAAACAATGGAACATCTAAGTAAGCCCTTATGCTGCCTGTCCAAGTCTTAGACAATTTGTGTCACACTTCTATGTTTTGTAGGATGACGCATGGTAAGGGACTTGTCGCTACCTGCACTGTAGTTCCAGTCCATTTGCTTAGGCCCTAAGACCTTCAATTCTGCATCTTATATAGAAATTTGCTGGGGCGTCCCCGCGCTTGTGTGGGAGCCTCATTATTTTTCGATCGCGTCGCGATTTTTTCTCCGTATGAGTTGGTGAGGATAAGGGGTGTGCCCCCGCTGACTGCTGTACATGTTCGAGTTTGCTTGATCTTCATGCCTTGCTGGCCCTTGTATATTTTTTAAAAAAGTTTTCGATATTTACTTCTCTGACCGAAGTGTACTTGAGCTTGCTTAGGAGCCTTCCTTTGATGGCATGATAGGGAATTTCCTCCATGTCGTTTTCCGACTGCATCGCACGGGGAGGGCAGTTCTGTCTTTGGATCTCCTTGATCAATTACTGATCAGTTCAACCAACTGAGGGCCGCGAGACATAAAGGGGACGCTTTGATATGTTCAGTTGCGGGCATGGTATGTCTCCGAGGCATATGGTCGCAAAGCCTGCTTGTGACGGCTCCTGACCCATGAACGAAGATGCGCAAAGATGTGCAAAGTGCCTTTTGCACATCCACCAATATGATCCAATATGCGGATAGTACCAAGATGTACCAAAATATTTCATATCTTGCCACTGTGGCTGACCCTGTTGGATCGCTTGAGTGTTGAGTGTGAACAACTGAACTGCGATGGCTTTTATTTGAAGGTTCCGGCGGCGCCGTCTCAGGTTGTTGTTTCATTGCGTTAGATGCGGTTTCCTGCGACCCCTGTCACCTATGGACCTATGGATGTTGACAGCACAGCAACAAAGGCATCATGTATTCTATAACTCCTGCTTGAGCGCGGACTGCGCCTTATTGCGCAATCCCATCCTGTCCTATGTCGGGTTGCCATGTTGTGTAGAAAGCGGTTTGTCTTATTTTTGTCTTGCGCTTGCACGCGTTGTGTGCTGTGCTCTGCCCCGCTGCATGGCGGCCCTTGAGAAGCACCAGTTCAAGCAATGCTCTCTCACCCTGCTTCGGGTGCGGGCTAGGGGTAACCGAAGAGGGAGATTTAAATGACCCGAAATCAGGACCGGGGAGGCCAAAAGAAAAAACGATTTGCAAAGCTTGATGCTCCTTTTCGGGGCTTGGAAATTCCAACGTTTTGAGCCTTCGTTTCCAAAAAAACTATGTTCCTGCTGACATCTCTTGCGGATGTTTTTTTTGAAATCTGGTCGTCATTGCAACAAACTTTGGACTTGCGAGGTGCCTCACAGTTCAATTCATGCACACAAAGCTTTGTCTTGAAACTTGAGGGACCTTGAGTCAAGCAAAAATGAACCTGTTTGGATAGGTTGAGAAGAGTCATTCTGGCAAACGAGGGGCGCTGCCTCAGCCTCCGTCTGACCTCAAAACATTGCGGCTGGGATTCTGTTACGTATGATGATTGGACACTGGTTCCAAGCTGGCATCAGCATACAACCTTGAAACATGAGTAGTTGTGGCAGTATTGCGATCAACGGCTTGATCATGAAACTAAGGGGCCGATCCAAACCAAACGTTAATGGCAGTGAATTGCAAGCTTTTCAATTCACGCCAAACATCCAGGGCACGAATGCAATAGTACAGCAATTTCTTTGAGTTTGTCTCAACCACTTTCGAGAGCAAATATGTGGCTTCCCCTGACACGGCACTCTCAAAGCGCTGGATACAGTAACCAAAAGGCACATGCCAAACCAGTCAACCAAATGCTTCTTCATTTCTGTTAACTACTGAATTATGTACATATTTCATGATGTATATATATATATACATGCATAATTTACCAGTAGTACCGCACAAGGCGGTGGCGGAAGTTTCAAAAATAGTATCTATCCATGTATCTATCGATCTATCTATCGATCTATCTATCTGTCTACCTGTCTAATCTAATCTAATTTAATCTAATCTAATCTAATCTATCTAGCTATCTACCTATCTATCTATCTATCTACCTATCTATCTATTCTTATCTATCTATTCTTATCTATCTATCTTTCTTTCTATCTATCTATCCATCTATCTGTCTGTCTGTCCCTGCATCTATCTGTCTACCTGTCTATCTGTCTATCTTTCTAGCTAGCTAGCTATCTATCTATCTATCTATCTATCCACCTATCTATTCTTATCTATCTATCTATTCTATTCTTATCTACCTTTCTATTCTTATGTATCTATCTATCTATCTTTTTATCTTTCTTTCTTTCTTTCTTTCTTTCTATCTATCTATCTATCTAATCTATCTAATCTATCCAATCTATCTATCTATCTGTCTGTCTATCTATCTATCTATCCATCTATCTATCTATCTATCTAATCTATCTAACCTTTTCTAACCATCAATCTAACCTTATCTACCTTATCTATCTTATCTATCTATCTATCTATCTAACTGTCTATCTATCTATCTATCCATCTATCTATCTACCTAATCTATCTACCTTATCTATCTACCTAATCTATCTATCTAATCTATCTATCTAATCTAACCTAACCTATCTACCTAATCTATCTACCTAATCTATCTACCTCATCTATCTATCTAATCTAATCTAATCCCTCCTAATCTAATCTAATCTGATCTATCTATCTATCTATCT
>Ga0126342_10005864_pt1 | contig 21621 bp, 16 predicted proteins | sample Cyp1metagenome_FD_92528 | JGI IMG/M metagenome (GOLD analysis project Ga0126342, IMG submission 92528) | Coral microbial communities from Lord Howe Island, Old Settlement Bay, Australia - Cyphastrea 1 metagenome | ecosystem: Host-associated > Invertebrates > Cnidaria > Coral ... | reverse complement strand
TTGATGGTCATCCCATCCATAATAAGGATCCTTATAATGGTTATTATAAATCCCTATGAACCATTGGATGACTAGCCCCTATTAATGGTTATTAACCATGAGTATTGACCATAGCTCATATAATAGATTATAAGTATATCCACAAGTCATGTATAGATATGTATAGAAACTACCTAGTCCCATGACCTTGGTGGCTGCAGTGGGTCGCACAAAGATGCCATGCCTTGGTCGCAAAAGGTGGAACGACAAAAACCTATGGGGACAATCCCTCAAAAAATTGGCTTACCCTCTGGTAATTTCTTACATAGCTATTGAACATGAGTGTTTATAGTCGATTTACCTATTAAAAATTGTGATTTTCCATGGCTATAGTCGAGTTACCTATTAAACATGGCCATAGAAATAGTGAGTTTTCCCATTGAAAATGATGATTTTCCAGTTCGCAAACTGTTAGTTTACCAGAGGGTATGAAAACAACTATATAGGATTCGTGAGTCGTTATCTCCTGAACATTCCTGAAACATATCATGTTATATCATCTTAATCTATACTAGGTACCTCATAGTTAGACAACTATGTCAAGAATCAGTGGTTAAATCAAGTATCTTAAGTGGATTGAACAACTTTGATTGAACAACTTTGATTTTTGCTTAAATCAAGTATCTTAAGTCTGTAGATTCAGCTGATGATAGTTTGAAATCCACTAATGTTTATCATTGTTGGATCACCAATTCATCGATCATCATCATCACCACCATCATCATCATCATCATCAATAATATCAAAAAATAATTATCATTATCGATATCATCTGGTTGGTGGTTTCAACCCCTCTGAAAAATATTCGTCAGTTGGGATTATCATTCCCAATATATGCAAAAATAAAACATGTTCCAAACCATCAACCAGTCATTATCAATATCAATATATGGCATTATAACTTTAATCCACGCAGATCATCAACCAACGGCAAGGTTTTTGTTGACACTTCTCAGAACTGGATGCTGAATGACGTTGGTGGCCCTCTGGTAATCTCACATGAGGGTGGGATGTCCCAGACAAATACTTCTCGGAAGTTATCCCTCACGCGGGTTGAACATGCTGATTGGTGCAACCTCATCCTGTCGGGCTTTAGACCAAGTTTTGTTGAAAACAATCCCAGAAACTCAAAACATGGAACTACCTTTCCACAAATGGGCTTGGCATGGAAGGGGATGTTCGCATGATATAGCCAGTTTTGAGTTTCACAGGATTTTTTTGCGAAATATCCAAGCCAGTGGCTGTGCATTTTGCCAGGCAAATTAAATGATTTGGGTACCGGTATACCTCAATTTCTGCACATACCTGTCCCTGCAAAGAGTAAATGTGTGGTGTTAGCTCAGTGATTTACGTTTGTTTTCCGTAATATGTCAATAGAAACCATCAACTGTGCACAATGCGGATAGAACATCATATCAATGTTACCCTCTGGTAAACTAACATAACCATGGAAAATCACAATGTTTAATGGGACAATTCACTATAAATGACCATTTTCCATAGCTATGTTTGTTTACCAGAGGGTACAGGCTGGAGAGCTGGTTGACCTGAAATCCCGTTTCGCTGAGCAGCTCTGGTTTACTCTCGAAGTAGCGCTTGCCCTTCACGCTGCCATCGTTCTTGCCGGCCTGGGGGGTTCCAATCCATCCCCAAGAGCTGGATGGTTCATGGAAAATCCCAAATTTTTGGGGGTAGCCCCAAAGGGAAAGCCCCAGGCCATGCCCATTTTGGGGCCCATAAGACTTGGGAAACCCCTGAAAAAACACCAGGCGAAGAGGTCAACGGGGATGCTCAGCTTGATTCCTTTTACAAAACTGGCACCCATCCGACCCATCCAATCAGAAACCATCGGAGCCATGTTGGTCTCCTTCGCTGACCCACAGAATCTATGGGATTTTCCATATCCATTCGTTCGTTTACAGGCTACAAGCTCACTTCCCCCCCAGTGATGATTGTTGGTTTATAAACTCATTAAGTGGTTCGTTATATTCCATTAACTAGCTCGTTATATTACCCTTATAAATCCGAATGCCACCGAAGTTACGCGCGTCAACGTAGCTATTTGTTGGTTTTTTAACTATAGTGAACTTATAGTTATGCTGAATTATACAGTTTGTCGACAAATCATATTATAACATATTATAACCCATCTGCACCAAACTCATAAACGATCATAAACGTATATAAACTTATAACATAGCATAAGATAGCTATCCCAGATGCTCCATGTCTGGGATATTTACTTACAACACTGGGTGATTTTGTTTTGTTCGGGCAAATGTAGGTGTGCATATTCCAGCACCATGGTTCGCATCTGGGATAGCTATAGTAAACTTTAGTAAACCTGGTTGGGGGTTGACTATGACACTTCTCAGAAGTGGATGCTGAATGATTTCTTATAGTAAACCCTCACTTTGTAATGGATTATCATAATTTTCCTTCGTAAATTTGCAATTTAAAATATATCCACCATCTTTGGACAAAACCCATCATGTAAAAAAGATAGCTATAGTAAACCCAGTTGTAAAGCCTCACTTTTCATCACTGGCGCCTGTTCATCCAACTCAATGCCCAGCCAATCTCCAGCTGCGAACTCCGTGGGACCCAGGAACTTCACGGTGCCCATCAACTGCAAAGCGTGGCGATGGCTTGGATGCTGGGATGCTAGATATAACATTAAGGAACTAGTTATAAGGGGATATAACAAACTAGAGGTTGAAATCCACTAATGTTTATCAGTGTTGGGTCACCAATTCATGGATCATCATCATCATCATCAATAATAATATCAACAAATAATTATCATTCTCGATATCATCTGGTTGGTGGTTGACCTACCCCTCTGAAAAATATTCGTCAGTTGGGATGATGACATTTCCAATATATGGAAAAATAAAATTCCATGGTTCCAAACCACCAATCAGGAACTAGTCTTAAGGGGATGTATTAACAAACTACAGGTTAACTATAGACTATGATAGATTCAAGATATCTCACATGGTTTTATCACATGGATCTTAATAACTATGACTATAACTATATATATAATATATAATTCATTCTAATTCTATAGCTAACTGTGGTTTGTTTCATAGATTTACATAACTTTGATATATTTCACGAACTCGTTTTGATGAGGATTCTGACTTTTTATCTGGGGCCCACCTTGGAGGGCTCCTAGATGGTTTCTATGAAAATTGATATTATCTTTTTCGAAAAATAAGAAGAACAATGCCGAAAAAATGAGTTTTTCTTAATGTTTTTGTTTATGATTCAATTCTTAATTGATATGAATTCTACAAACTAAGGGCTTGATGGTGGGGAAGTTAGGATCATCCCCTGATCACCTGATGAATTTCCGGCACAGGCTTGTCGCTGGATGTTCATTCCCAAAAAAATATGCTACCGGTAATTTACAGTGTGCGGGAAGCCATGGCCCAAGAGTTCGATGATTTATACACTCCTTCTATTTAACGTAGACGCGGTAGCCAAAAAAACAGAAACAAATGTGTTAGTACAAATGCTTTCTGCTGGCCACGTTTAATTTCCAAAACAACGTTGCAAATTAAGTTTCTGGTTAACGTAGACGCAGAGGCATGATGTTTTTTCGTTGCAGCAACGCCATATAGCTACGTTAAAAGGTTGAAAAGTGCTTGCAAAATGCATCACCATGGCCATGTTAAAGTGAAAAAAATCTGGATGGAAAATGGATGATGCAAAAGTTGTTTTGCAACAGTGAAAAGCTACGTTAAAGTAGAAAACGATGCCAACAACAATGCCAACAACAATGTCACACTAGTGTAAACATGGCCGCGCACAGGTCATCCAACAGCTAGGTGTGTGTTCTTTTCACAGCTTCCCGAAGCTGTCTCAGTCATATGAATCTGGCCGCGTTGATGACTATTTCCCATAGCTATGTTGAATTACCAGAGGGTGTATCCTATTTCAATCCCATTGTATTCCCGTTGATAATCAGATGATATTCCTAGGATATTTTCCATTTGCAAATGATATTTCCCATGACATTTGAGCAATTAAAAATCCCATCTCAGTATACTACTTGGTTGATAGGTTTCCCAACTATGGCTTAAAATAATCCCCTATAACCCAGGTAGTATAATTCCTAATAGTAACCAAGCAATGTATGTATCGATAATAGTTTATTTGCCCTCAATGGGTTGCCAAATGAAGGCAGAGATGAAATGGTAACATGGTACTTGGAGGGTAGGGATCCCATTTGCCATAGCTAAGTTGGTGCAAATAATATCTAGCTGAACTATGGTTTATGGTAGATAACTATAGTTCATAGGGGTTGTAAACGAACTTACAACCGGGGTACACTTTGTACAAATCACTCATGAGCATCCCCTTCTGAACTTTTTGCAGGGTGCAGTGCTTAGCCATTTGTTTTCAATGGATCAAACTCCGGCACCCTAGTGAAAATCCAAAATGCCAAGTAATTGGATGTCATTCCCGTCAAATCTCATATCATAGGTGTGGAATCATCCTACCTAAGTTTTATCATGCATTCTCATCCAGGCAAAAGTCCGACATCTTGTCGTTTCAATCGCAAACCACATGGCATTTTTCCTGAAATTACCATTGCCCATAGCATCAATGGTTTTTTTTTCCAAGCGCTTGAAGGTCTTGAAGGTCTTGAAGATCTTGAAGATCTTGAGTGGTCAATTGGCCAAACCCCTCAGACATCTCCCGGTCTCCCTGCCTCTGTTTGACCCACAGTCACCCGGTCCCCCACTTGAAGCGCCTCAGAGTACCGGATCCATGGTTCTTTTGGGAACTTGCGCATGAGGTGTTGATATGGTTTTTTAACATAGCCATGGAAAATGGATACCCTCTGGTTATTTAACATAGCCATGGTATAGATGGCCCATAGAAATAGATGGTTTACCGTTCTTAAAAATGGTGATTTTCCATGGCTATGTTAAATAACCAGAGGGTAAATCACCTGGGATGGAATCTAGTCTAGTCTAATCTATGTAGATCTAAGCGACTGTAGTCCAATCAATCCAATTTATATGATTTATCTAGATCAAATCTAGATCTCCAATATCACCTAATGTAATCTATCCAATCTATTCTAATCCAATCCTATTTTTGAAATACATAAAATCTAAACTAGTCCGAGTTTAATCTAAACATATGTACATATATCAGATGTACAAGGATGGATATCTGTATATGTTTCTATACCTCTCTCTATCTCTCTATATCTACATCTATTTACATATAAATTTATCAATTTATCCATGTATTTATATACATATCATATATCTATCTACCTACCTATCACTCTATCTATCTATCAATTTCTATATATATATATAAATACTATTACCCATTATCCAATGATCTATCCAATGATGTATGCGTCAGTTTATATTACTATACATTATAATATCCATGTATCAAGTGTCTATCAATTACTATATTATAATATACATATATATATATATATACACTTATACATTCTACGTTGAAGTCATCTGACAGAGGGTTTTCGAGGAACCTGACCGTCTCTTTAGATTCACCCTTGGATCAACTGCGTTGGAACGCAAAGCGCGAAGTGGAAAATCCTCATGGTTGGTAAATCATCATAAACCATCATTAAACCATAACTATGCAATGACAATATATACTGGTTGGTGGTTTCAACCCCTCTGAAAAATATGACAGTCAATGGGACGGATTATCCCATATAAGAAATGGAAAATCAAAAATGTTCCAAACCACCAACCAGTATATGTATATATAATCTCCATAATAGTGATCAATTATATAACTATTAATGATGATAAATAAATATAAATAATGCCTCTACTATAGATGAGGTCATTTCATGTCATTTCCATCTAAACTATCCCACAACTATGTTAAATAATCAGCTAGCAGCTAGCGAATGGGATGACAACTTGGTGTCTCAATCCTCCGCTGAGCAACTTTCGTCGCCATTGCGCTGCTTGCGAAACGGTAAAAACAGTCGCAGATGTTTTTTCTACTGCATCCTATACGTCAGCGTCGTGACATCAGGAATTCTGTGAACATTTCATCACAAAAAAAATCTGCCAGAAAAACATCTGCTATGACAGTTTTCTGTATCTGCTTTGCTGGTTTTTTTCTATCTGTCACTGACAAAAATCCGGACCGCCGAGACGGAAATTGGGCTTCGAGCCGCTCTCGTCTTTGCTTCGAAACCGCTGTGAGCCCAACAGTTCCGTCGACCAGGTCGAGGAGAAGAGGAAGAAAAGAGGTATCAAAATACTGGATAATAATGATTGGTAGTGGTTAATAACGGTTAATAGATGTTAATAGTTAATTATAGAAAACAAAAGCAAAACCTGTATATTGATGTACAAATAATCTCTTCAATTGTTTGAACAAACTGATTGAAATTGATGCTCTTGATGAACAAAGACATACGGTGTATATATATATAATTCAAGAGATTCGGAGATTCGGAATTTCCAATACTGTCTCAATTTCAATAAACAAATGGAACTAGTCTTGAAAACACACTATTTGGCAATCATCCATGCTGCTAAAAAGCTTGTTATCCCCTAAAGTCACTCAAATATGATTAATTATATATATAAAATATACATATGTGTATTAATATAGGCAAATGCACCATGCATTGCATGGATGGTATGGATGGTATGGAATGAAAATCATCTACCAGCTATGGCTCCAGTGTAGCTTGGTTGAAGTTGTTGCATCCATCGTTTCTAAAAAAGTTTACTCTCTGTTAAACATACAAAAAAACTATAGAAAATCACAATTTTTAATAGGAAAATCCACTATAAATCTGGTAAACATACCAAAAAACTATAGAAAATCACCATGCTATTAATGGGTAAATCAACTATTTCTATGGCAATTTTTTCAATAGCTATGTAACAAATGACCAGAGGGTACCTGTCGCTGGCACTCCAAGATCATGCTTCGGGGTGCCTGTCCTTTTCAAGGTTTGGTGTTGCAAAGGCCTGCAGGTAAGGAGACACGGCCAACAATCAACTGCTTGGTGGTTGACCTACCCCTCTGAAAAATGATGGACTTCGTCAGTTGGGATGATGACATTCCCAATATGATGGGAAAGTCATAATCCATTCCATGGTTCCATTATTGATTTACTATATCCCATTAAAATGATTGAACGAGTGAATTCAATTAATATGATTTGAAATCATTTGTTCCATTATATCCCATTAAAAACACCATGATATCCCATTAAAATTCCATGGTTCCAGTCACCAACCAGTCAATGGATGATCGACAAAAACACAACCAGCAGAAATCGGGGCGGTGTTGTTGGGACAGTGACTTTGATTGTCTGAAGGGGCCCAAATGTTGGCAAATGTTGATGATGCTTCGCATATGCTTCTTGAACATTGACATGTTCAGCCTGACACACAAAAACAAAAACATATATGCATCTTTCCAGCCTTGTTCACGTCTGCGCAGAAGTCCCCATAGCAAAACATGCCTCACAATGTGCTCGAGTTGATAGACGATTTACAATATTTACAGCAACAAGAAGGGATCCATTCATAATACATATTCTTGGATGTTTGTATACATGTATATTGTTATGTATAGTGTTTATATATGATTATGTTTGTTTGTTATTTTGCTTGGTTACTAAATTGCCCCAGGCATGGAACCTCCCAAGGTAAAGATGGTTGCTGGGCTATCTATGTTCGCTACGAGCACCGCAGAAAATCGGAGAAACCGCGCTACGAAAAGGGGCAAACATTCTCCACACGATCTTGATACTTAAAGATCAAATAGTTAAGTATGCATATACCATCATATACCCTTGGTTTCTAGCCAACAGTGTGGATGCAACCACCAGTTCAATATTGACATTATTTTGTGTTACCACCAGCTCTTGATGACAAGCCAGCTCGAAGATGAAATCAGCATGGAAACTCTTCAATTGTTATCACCGTCATCATGTTGTATCGTTCAGTTGTTCTCATGATGACTGTCTCATCATTTTTTTAAATACGTGTCATCATCATAAAAGGTAGTGATGGAACATACATGAAACCAACAAGCTGTTTTACAGCTGGTTGCTGCTTATGTTACCCCGTTGTTTGTGTTGCAAGCATTTCAATATTCAACAATATATTCAATGAGCATCGTTCTGAACAGAACAACAAATACACAAATGCATTAATATGAAAATAAGTAGATATAATCACTGTATATATACATCAGTTATTATCAATAGTGAACACCCAAAATTGCTACCATACATTATCAATTCATATCAATTCATACAAATTCATATCAATTCATATCAATTCATATCAATTCATATCAATTCATATCAATTCATATCAATTCACATCAATTCATATCAATTCATATCAATTCATATATCATATTATCATATTATCATACTATCATATTATATTATATAATTCATATTGACTCATATTAACTCATTTTTACTACCAATTCATATATGATCAGTGGTCACACAGTATTGCTACATCGGGTGCTGGATTCATCATGATTCATCGGGATAATCCTCGGATAATCCTCCGGACCTGGCCGCGACTAGCCCATAGCCTTTTTTTAGCTTTTCACAAGCAAACTGAAGGCATCAAGATGTCGCGACTTATATAACTTATACCCTCTGGTAAACTAACATAGCTATTGAAAATGACCATTTATAGTGGATTTACCCATTAAAAATGGTGATTTTCCATAGCTATGTTAAATTACCAGAGGGTATACTTTTTTTCTAAAAAACAAAAAAATGCATCCAAAAAAAAACCAATGAATTCTCGTGAAAAGAAGATCATTCACATACTGGTTGGTGGTTAACCTACCCCTATGAAAAATGATGGACTTCGTCAGTTGGGATCATGACATTCCCAATATGATGGGAAAGTCATAAAGTTCCATGGTTCCAGTCACCACCAATCAGTATATGTATGAACCCATAATACTGGATTAATCTATTAAAATCCCATATATTAACATATATTCCCATCCCATTCCTGGCCAAAAATCGTGATTCCCCGTCCGCTCCAAGGCATCCAATCCAAGGCATCCAAGCCGTCTTCACGGGCGTAGCTTTGGATGAGCTGGTCGTAGTCTTCACGAGTCACCTACGACGTCGCACGCGGGCGAGACCGCTTTTGAAGGGGAGGCCACAAGGTTTTAATGATGATTTAATGGGATTTTATGGTGATTCAATGGGATATTAATGGGATATACCCTCTGGTAATGACTAACATAGTTATTGAAAATGGTGATTTATAGTTGATCTACCCATTAAAAATTGTGATTTTCTATAGTTTTTTGTATGTTTATCAGAGGCTACAAGATGGTGCCCCAGTTCGAAATCGCGAAGTTGGTGAACATAACTCCAAATTCACTATGGTTTATGGTAGATATATTGACATACTTACGAACTGGTTTATAAACCACCTTGTATGATTTCAATGATTTCAATGATTTCAATGATTTCAATGATTTCAATGATTTCGATCTTCAGTTCCTCTTCATTTTTGGGGGGTATTTTGGGGTAATGGTTTAAACAATTTACCAAACGATGGATCTGAGCTAGCCATCGTTAGAGGTGGCTAGCTCAGAGATTGCACCAGAAACCCGCTGGCATACAAAAAAAACACGGCAAATCATGCCAAGTGGACGGTGTATGTATAAATATGTAATATATATATATTATGTATTGTATGCATTTTGCATGGATACATATAGATTGTGTATCATTGCATTGATACAGAGTTTATCAAGTTTTTATCATATTTAGTCTACATGTCGAGATCTTATCGTTTCTTGGATTTTGCTGGTTGCCATCTCATTGTTTGTAGGACAGCACCCTCATGTCCATCACTTGGGGTGGGTCAAGATGCAGAGCAAACGTGTACGAAAAAAACATCTTGAACTCTCGGAAATGGATGGACTCTCGGATTAACATATAACCAACATATACTGCTTGGTGGTTGACCTACCCCTCTGAAAAATGATGGACTTCGTCAGTTGGGATGATGACATTCCCAATATGATGGGAAACATAAAGTTCATGTTCCAAACCACCAACCAGTATATGTTTGAACAACATTATCCAACATCTAACATGCTTGAACATGAATAAAACTCACAGGTTGGTCCAAATCTGTAGCTCCCCATGGCTGAGCCATCCACGATCTTGCTCAAATTCAGGATAGTCAGCACGGTCTTGACCTGTCAAAGTCACTGGCACTTGGGAACGTCTGAAAATGCTGCTAAAACCTCCCAAAATGGCCATCTTTTGTTGGGATTATAATGGTTAATTAGATTAATCACTGGATTTTGACTGGATTTTGGGGTATCCTGAAAATTCAGACAAACCCAGTTGCTAGTTCCGGTTCATCCTGCAAAATATCCTCGGTATGGTATGACTTAAGGTATGACAATGACCACAAAATAACAAAATAACATATCCCATCTGCACCATGGCACCATGGTGAAATATTCACCAAAAATTACCTTACACAAAAAAGCACCATGTGGGTAATATACCCTACTTGGAACATATGAGTAAGGGGGTTTCCTAAAATGGGGCACCGCTAGAATCCGAACCATTTTGTTGATTTCTGACAAATCTGGGGGCACCCCGTTTTTGTAGGAACCCCCCATATGGCTGGGTAAATTATAATAATTCACTAACCTTAATCAAGGCCATTTTGGGATGATTTCCCTTACTAGCCATGATTTCCAGTGAGGTCGCAGTAAGGTCGTTATAATTTACCCATTTCTGGGTATTCTTATCTTGTTCATCCATAGACGTTTGATGCGTCACTGATGCGCCACCCATTTGATTTGATAAAATGTTTGATGAACTTTATGCGGGAAGGTGGTTGAGATCGCCCGAAAGACCTGCGTTGGTTGGAACTTGATGCTACCCTCTAGTAATTTAACACAGCCATGGAAAATCACAATAGTTTATAGGTAAATCATCTTGATCAGCTATACATGGGCCATTTTCCATAGCTATGTTAGTCACAACCAACGGGTCATTGCAATGAGTTTGTGCTAATCCACCTTTGACATTCACCAAGATCGCAGGAGAATTCATAGTTGACACCATCCATTTATTTGGCTGTTACCTCGATCAAAAAAAGATGACTCCGTCATGGGCCCCCTCCTGGAAAGGTGAAAGGTAGCCCATCATTGTAGCGCCGGCATCAAAAACAACTGCAATGTATAATGTGTAAACAATATGTGTATATTCAAATATCTATATACATAATAAACGTTACGTTATTGTATGGTGCCAATTCAAATCATATATATATATATATTATACGTAAGAAATCCTGCCTACATTGCTGCTTGTAAATATCTCAGGCTCCCGCACTGTTGGTATTATCATTCCCATTGGCGTTGTTCACATTATTCACCGTTTTCTTGACTCATGTGTGTTCATTTTTAGATCCATATACATATGTATTTATATATATATATATATTCAGTATGTACAAATGATTCACATCATAGAAAAAACATATATCTGGGTAAATTATATTAATTCACTAACCTGAATTAAGGCCATTTTGGGATGATTCCCCTTACTAACCATGATTTCCAGTGAGGTCGCAGTGAGGTCGTTATAATTTACCCAGATATATACATAGGATTGTCCAAAAAAGGGGTACCCGCAAAATGGATTGTTGATCAATGTTGATAGTTGACGATAATCCTTCTCAAAAAAATGACAAAGGGACTATTTGGGGGCTAGAATCATCCAGCAAGGACAACACCCAGTGTACTGGCTCTACATATTTTCCACATGCCACTCCAGGTTTTTTTGTGGGGGAAAAAAAGATTAGTCTATGCGGTCTTTTCCCAACTTGGTAATTTAATAGTAGCTATGGAAAATGGTCCATATATATATATTATATATATATATAAATATATGTGTTTTATGATGATTTACCTATTAAAAACATTGTGAGTTTCCGTAGCCAATCGTTAAAATCGTGAATTTTCCATCCGCTATCCCGAAAAAAACGACCTGAGAAGCTGCACAGTAGCCCTTGCGCAAGGGATCGAAGTCCTGACCCCAAAAAAAAAAAACATGGTGGTTCCAGCAGAAAAATATGATACCCTCTGGTTATGTCAAAATAGCTATTGAAAATGATGATTTATAGTGGATTTTCCCATCAAAAATGGTGATTTTCCATAGTTATGTTAGTTTACCAGAGGGTATGTAGTGGAATATATGGTTAATATATGGTTAATATATGGTTAATATATGGTTAATAATGGTTAATAATGGTTAACATATGGTTAATGATGGGATTATATAATGGGATTATAATGGAATAATCATCAATAATGGGATTTAATAATAGTGGTTATAATACCAATAATATCTGGTTGGTGGTTGACCTACCCCTCTGAAAAATAAAAAATGTCAGTTGGGATTGTTCTGACCCCCATAGTTGAGAAACCATGGAAAACTGGTTGGTGGTTGAAAAACCATCTTGAAAAATATGAAAGTCAATGGGAAGGATTATCCCATATATTATGGAAAATAACAACATGTTTGAAACCACCAACCAGTTATATTCGAATATGAGAAAAACTATATTGTAACATAATATATGTACTATATATATGTATCTAAAAAAAAACTGCGAATATTATATATACAGATATATGATACAGTCATATTATGTGTGAGTGCATTCATATATCTATTTATGTATATATATATTATAGTGTACAAAGATGCGTTCACTTTCAAAAGGAATCCATATCTAATCTTCTCCGCTGGGTGGACGCCTACTATTTGAATGGATCCAATATTGTGCACATGTGTATATCTATCTGCATGCCCATCTATCTATCCCTAGTATACATACATATATCATATACATAAATGTATTATATATATATATACGCATATATCCTATAGCCATTCTTCCGGATAAACTTTTTCAAGTGGAAAAGGAATCTTCCAGCAAACCATCATTGATTGCTGGAGCAATCAAAAAAAAACATGGAATCCAATGTTCATCCCAATAACTATCACTCTTGAGTGATGGGCAGTGATAATGAATAAAAAACATACTCTGGTAACTTAACAAATCGCTGTGGAAAATCACCATGTTTCATAGGTAAACTATCACACATGGGCCATGGCTTCCCTATGTTTTAGGCAACCCGAGGCTGTATCGCGCGCACTTCCGGAGATTCAGAACGCCAACTGGGACGGGCAATGTTTCTTAAAATGAAATGGTATACCCTCTGGTAATGACTAACATAGCTATTGAAAATGATGATTTATAGTGGATTTTCCCATTAAAAATGGTGATTTTCCATAGTTACGTTAGTTTACCAGAGGGTAAAATTCATGCTTCAAAAGAACTATGCAACACTTTGTTAAAACGAAGCCACTGACCCAGGTCTGGATTCATAGGCGGAAGCCTGAAATTTTTTGGACTCCCACAGTCGGTGCCACAGTCGTGCAGAAACTCAAAAGATGCTCCCTTTTCGCCAATTGCACCTCACAACGGTTACATGGCTCAGCCACAAAGGGCTCTCTGGATTCACTGGCATCAGTTCCATGCCGAATTTAGCGCTGTACAGCAGGGCCGAACTGATCCCTGAACATGATCCCGAATCTTCGCAAAACATGTCTGGGTCATGCAACTTTTTATATTATATATTATATTATATTATATGATATTATATTATATTATATTATATACATGTAGATACAAACAGAAATACACGTATATGATAGTATATGTATGGATTATATTGGATTATGTTGTATTTACATACGACATATCTTTGCATCTGCATTCTGTACTGATTTTGAGAACAATGTCACTACATGTGGTCAAATCCCGCAGAATTTCCCATCTGTGGAATCGCCCAATGGATGTTCATCCTCTCAAACACACCTCATGATGGAAGAATCGCCCAACAACCCAACGTTGATTAATATCTGGTAAACTGTTACATAACTATGGAAAGATCCACCATGTTCAATGGGAAAATCGACTATTTCGACTGGGTCATGTTCAATAGCTTTCTGTTGACGTTTACCATTTAGGGTAATATTTGGTGACTTGGAAGGATCGATGGAACAAAAACCATGGAGACTCAGCTTCGGGAAGGGACGCCCATCCCCCAAGGTCTCACTGCCTTGTTGGGGTAAGACATCTTCGAACGAACGGACCAACGGTGGACGGACGAACGGACCAACTTGGCTTCCAAAAGTCTTCCAAAAGTCATAGAGTACCCCTTTATCGCTGGATGGATCTGGATGGTTTATATTCGGAAAATCCAAAAAAAATATCATGGGTGATTTTCTTGGGGGTACCCCCGTGACTTCGGAAACCTTAGGAAAGCTCCAGAATATCCCTCGAAACCATGACCCCGTTTACCCCTTTAGACTTTAGAGGTGCAATGACTCAGGTTTTATCCTCAACTGGGGTAGCACACCCCTCACGTCCACGTTGATTGTGTGGCCTTGGCTGGGCAAACCAGCCGAACGTCGAATTGCAAAAAGATGGCACAGCTACCCAATCTGACCTCTCCATCGATACGTAGAACGTATTACATACAGTATAAGGATAGATTGATTGAAATGAGATGAAATGAATCACCACATGCGAAAGTTGCAAGTGATACATTGAAAGACTGTGCACCTGTGGTATCCTGTGGTCCTCAACTGATCTGCCGCTGTGTCAACTCCAACCATGCCTTCATGGCTGCGACCAGTGGAGATGGCTCGAAGAGTTCACTGAGTTCACCGACTGTTCACGAGGAATGACTTGGAATGACTTGGGAAACTTGCGACTTAACATCCATCAACCATCTTCCATAGGATCCATGGTGCTGCTATATATGGTAACATGGATCCCATCAATATACCCCCAATGTTAGCATATATACCAGCACCATGGATCCTATGGGTCTTCACTGGTGATTTCCTTGAATCGATTTTTCAAAAGATCAGCGCAGCTCGGAATGGCTGATCGCTGGAAAATCAGCGTCTACATCTGCTGGACGCTGCGACTCAGATGCACCGTGAAAGCTGGGCGAATTCGGCGAGTGCGCTGGGCGCACTCTGGTGCGGCTCGGGGTCAAAGCTGCTGTTGTTCCAAAGCCTCCAACAGTTGAGGCAAATGATCCTAGGCGCAGAAAGGATCCGGAACTGTGATGGTCACTTGGAAAGTGAATAGAAAAACAATCACAAGGACCACAAGGATGAAAGATCATGGTATGAAAATAGTTCAAAGTACTATCACAGTTCCAATTATGGAACGGCTTTGCCTCATTCATCCTCAAAAGATAGGGACTTCTGAGAACCTCTCCCCAAAAAAATGCGAGGATAGATTTCACCATAGGGCCATATGAATTATCCCAACTCATGTTGAGAAAGCCATCAAAATTTCCGCCCAGTCGCATGCTTGACCTCGAAATCACCTCGGGATGTGGGTAAAACAATGCCACCCATGACTGGGAATGGTTTATATATATATATACCACCTATAAAAATGGTGATGACTGGGGGATGGTTTATGAAATTGTTTTACTGTACCCACATTACTAAAACAGCCTCAGAATACGGTGTTGGCTCTGCCCGAGAGATAGTATCTGATCATGTGAAATAGGTGCCGTCACTTGGAACCCCGAGATATATGTCAATCAGAAACCCCAACGTTATTTAGAACCTGCACCACCCAACGTGACTCATTTGCGCACCCGATAATGCAAACCCCATCCAAAATACCAGCGAACTTTCGGGGTTGCGGTGGGGGAAACTGATAGACACAAGAAAGCTCAATGTGGAGGGATCTAAGCGCCCTTACTTTAGGGATCTTTAGGGGTTCTTAGCGAGGCATAAAGAGTTTGCTGTCCATTACTGCAAACGATACTTTTTGCATATTGGACTCAATCTCTCTTGCAGTACCACGATATTTGCTTCACAACACATTATGTGAAATGACCGCGAAACATATTCGGCCAATGGGGTAGTCAAGAAACAAGTTTCCATCAGATCCATCAGGGTTGAGGGTGTCCTAAAGTCGGGGCAGCTCAAATATGCTCAAATTATCCGAATGAACACATTTTACTATTGGTTAACATACTATGGTGACTTGGGGATCCCTGACTTACCCATGTTTTAGCCATGTTTTACCCGGATTTCTGGCAACTTGGATAACTTGGGTCCTTGGGGCTGACTGTGGCTGACCCTGCTGACCTTCAGACCAATCAGGAAAGATCGCTGCGATAGCAGTGCTGACAGCTGTGGATTGGTCGCCCAGTGGGAGAAGTTCAAAGTCTAAGATCCCCCTGACACAGCGGACACAGCGACAGCGACGTCAGGTTAGCCCGGCGCCAAGTTGATTACGGTTTCAGACTTCCAAGTACTCAATGGATTGGTTTAGGGGAAAAATTACAGGAAAACCCCATAGTTCATAGTAAAAACCATGGTTTCCTGTAAATTTTCCCTTAAACCAATCCATTGAAGTACAACGGGTAGAGGAGAAAGCTACGGCTACTTTATGATGATAGCCTGCAAAAAGACAAGTTCTTAGGTGGCTATAGTTTCCCTATTTATGGCAACAGACTAGTATTAAACGATCCATATATGTTTGCACAGAAAAATATCCAATTTGGTTGCACTGTGGTAAACCCAATGGTAAACCCAACACGACACTAACCCCCGGACCTCAAGGTTTAAGGATAGCTTAAAAAAGGCAACAATGTGAACATTGTGTTTGTATGGACTAGCATTAGGTTTACAACATGGTTTGGGTTGTGAAAAAAAAACTGTACTCATACATTGTGTCCCCTGTTGCTTATGTTGCAAGCAGCACCCAGAGCCTTCGCTAATTCCGGTACTTGTGACTTGTGATGATTATTTATTTCTGACAGTTTATGATGCTCTATTATATAGTTATAGAAGTATATAAAAGTATGAATATATTTATATATGAGTATATATATATTTATGTAAATGTATATATATAGTATCATAGTAATTACATAAACATAATAAATATCCCATCCCATTCGGAATGTGGCTATGGAGCATTGTCGATCAATGGGATTGATAGGGTCATCCATCCCATCAAGCTTGTTGCTTTTTCGTGGCCCAAGGGAGCCAGAAAATCAATGATAGTAAAGCAACAGGATCCACCATCTCCGATTTTATCATTTTCATGGGTGATTTGGAAACCATCAAAATATAGGTGGTTTAGTATTGCTAACATTAAGGGTCGGATACCGGGGTGCAGTAAATAGTCTTGGAGCGAGAAACGCGTCTAAAGTTCTAAACTTATGGTTCACATCCCAACCATATGCGATTTGAATCTTTGGGTTGATACCCTCCAGTAAACTAAGTTCGCTATGGAAGCCATAGCCCACTCAGTTCGATGATCTACCTCTTAAAAATGCTGATTTTCCATAGTCATGTGACATTTTCAGAGGGTATATCCATCAAATCTCATAAAAATCCATGAAAATGCTGACCTTCATAGTTCTGTAGTTCCGTAAGAAATCATAATATCTTTTTCTGTTGAAAAATTGGCCCATCCCAGAGATTCCTCCAATCTTCATTCGAATGTTCTCGCTGACCTCGCCGCAAGATCCACGAGACTCCCAACGGTTACCCTCTGGTAAACTAACAGTTTGCGAACTGCAAAATCATAATCTTTAATAGGTAAATCAACTATAAATAGGCCATGTTCAATAGCTATGTTAAATTACTAGAGGGTAAGCCTTAAGCAAAGATCTCAAAAAAATATTGATCTCTAGAATATTGATCTTTTGCTTTCCACTTACCTTCCATATGATTGTATTTCTGTACACGAGGTCCTGTGGAATGTCAAACCGAAAGTTGGCTCTTGCTTGTGGATACCAACTGTCATTGATAGTCATCATGCCAGGACTAATCGTTGGATGTCGCTTGATGTCGCGTGCATCTTGGCTGCTACAGTATGATACAGTATGTATACTGTATTCCTTCAACAAAAACTGGCCTGATAGTGGGTGTTTGTATTCTACAATGACGCTAAGAAACAATCCATTTACCAATCAAACACAGGAGTACCTTGTGCAAGCATTCCCTTGCGGACAAAACGGGTTATTGTGCATATATACATATTCAATGGTGATAAATGTTAAATTATTTTGACAAATAGCACAAAGATTAGATAGAAAAGTGGTTCCAGGATGGTGAAAATGATATTTACCTCATATTTCCAGATATTTCCAGGTTTCCAACCGTTCTATCTATTTTGGGGTTGCTATAAGATCTATAAGTTGTATCCCTATCTTCCGCAGTCCATCGATAGCGCCTGCGCGCATTGCGCGATGGAGCACATCGATAGCGCAGGTGACCAAATCTGCCTGTCGTGCCGGGGTCGTGCCGCCACATGTGCGAGAAACCCATAGAATGCCTGGCAAAAACTGATTTCACCTTTTTTTGCTCAAAAAAAAACTGGTTGGTGGTTGATCTACCCCTCCGAAAAATGATGGAGTTCCTCAGTTGGGATGATGACATTCTCAATATATGGAAAGTCATAAAATTCATGTTCCAAACCACCAACTAGAAAATGGTGGGTCTATGTGGGTACCAAAACAAAGGAAATTCACCTTCCGGATGGTGTCATCACAAATCCTGGATGTACTAAGCCAGCAATTTGCAGCAGGGTAAGTCTCGTTGGATTGGCGGTGCTTGCTGAAGAGATGCCCATTGGTTTAAATATGTTTAAATGATCCCCATGTAAAACTGCTATTATCAAGTTCGGGCATGTCAAAATGAGCGATGGCAGCCAACAATCTGCAGAAGAATTACGGACATCTTACCCTCCGGCAATTAAACATGTGGCAATCAACATGTGTGCGCTGTGACTTTGCCCACCAACTGGACCAACGTGGCTATGGGTCGCTTCAGCCTTTTTTACTTTTCAAAACTTTCGTTTCACCCCAAAATAGCTGATGTTCATCGTTGTTCATGGATATTCATCCCCCCAATAGACGCAATAGATCGAGTAAATCAATGATATTCTTAAATATGTTCAATGTATTAAAAACCGCTTCTCATCCTCATCTGCACAATTCCCAGCATTTCACAATCCATCCTCAAATGTCCGTCTGGACTTCTGGATTTCTGGTTTGCTGGAAGGTTTTTACATGGATATACAGTGCAATGGAAGAATGGAAACTGATGGTGAAACTGCGTCCCCATTGGATCCGACCGTTTGTCGCCTCCCATGTTTCGTTCTCATCCATCAGAGCATGGGCCGATGGATGTTCATCTCCACTTTGCATGGCAAACGCAGGGTGCTCGTCACTACCTGTCGCAACAAACAAAACAGTGTCTTCAGCCAGCAACAAACGGGATGAACAATTCAAGTTTATCCCAGAGGGATGAAAGAAATTTCCAGAAACTGACATGCTTAAAATAGGATAAGATATGCAAGCTTCAGGTCGGGATCCAAAATATCCAAAGATCACCAAAAGAACAGGGATAATAGGGATATGGCCAGGGGGTTCTCAAAATGGATGACTTCTGTCCACTGTTGTCCCCGCTTCAACATCTCCCCCCTTGGTCGCCCCGACCCCTGCGACCCAAGTGACCCGGGCCAGAGGTCACATCATCAACCTGCGACGTTGAACAGGATTGAACATCATGACCAGAATAAGGAAGAGGATGAGGATAAGGATGCCGCCGCCGCCGCCGATGATGATGATGATGATGATGTTGATGTTGATGTTGATGATGATGATGATGATGATGATGCAGAAGAAACCATCATAAGGAACAGTGTCAATGCCTTTGGGATCCTTTAGGCTTGAGTCAACTGGTTGACTGAGATCATTCCTCTGATCAATTAGCCTCTGGTAAACATATAAAAACTATGGAAAATCACCATCTAATTACAGTAATAGGTAAATCAACTATTTCTATGGTCATGTTCAATAGTTATATATGTATATATAACAAATTACCAGAGGGTATACCATCATTATTATACCATCATCATACATTCTACGGTGAAAATCATTGTTAGGTCGCTGACATTTAGCAAAACTTAAAGTTAAAAGGAAGTAAACGTATCAAATACCCTCTGGTAATCTGACATTGCCATAGCAAATAATGCAAATAGTCCTGTTTTATAAATACATCTAGAAATCTTTCACATGTTCCATTGATAAGAAACTACCACAAGGAGGATTTTTTTTTTGCCCAACCTCCAACTCGGCATGTGAGCTCGCAGACGTGGAAGCGTTGGAATGTTGGCCTCGTAGGGCCCTTAAGAACCCTTAAGAAACTCAAGCCGTTACCGGCCGTTTTCCGAGCGTAACAGGACGGACAAGCAGGATATGATTTATATATGGTAAAATACATTGGTGTGTCTGAAAATAGGGTATATTCCCAATGAAATAGCCATTTCATAGGGATAATTGGGATAATGATCAGCAAAACCATTGGGTTTAGGGGTACACTATTTTCAGACACACCCATATGGTAATATGCTTGTATATATGGTATCTTATTCTTTGTATAGGTACTGTATATTCAAATATGCATCTATCTATCGATCTATCTATCTTTCTATCTATCTAACCTACACAGTATACAGTAATACATACATACATACATACATACATACATACATACATACATACATATATATAATTTATCTAATCATGTTTACCTATTTACGTATGTATGTAAATATATATATATTATAAATAATAATAATCATCATCATCATCATCATGTATCTATGTGTATGCATACAATCCTATGTATCTATGTATACGTGTATATATATATACATCATCATATGCATCTATGTATCTGTATCTACATATATATATATATAAATAAACATAATCATATGTACCTATGTAAACGTATATAGTCATATGTATCTATGTACATGTATAAATGCAACCATATGCATCTATGTATATATATATATATATATATATTGTATATATATATATAATCATGTGTATCTGTGTAATATGTATATAATCATATGTATCTATGTAACCGTGCATATATATATAACCATATGTATCTATATACATATAATCATATGTATCTATGCATATATATTATGTGGATAAATGATGCAGATTCACTAACCTAAATGCTTTGGCCATTTTGGGATAGGTGCCTCTCCATTGAAATCTCGGCGTGAGGTCGTTCTAGTTTAACTGTATATTTAGCTGTATTTGTTTGGGGATGGGTCAAGCTACCTAAAAAATACCATGGGGGAATAAAACATCCACCAGCTATGACTTAAGAAGCAAATGTCAGCTGCTCTCATTTTTTCCCCAGGTTTGAATCTCCGAGCTATGGCGGAAAATGCCATTGAACACTGGTGCATGATTCCCAGGACCAAAAACACATGAATTACTTCACTTCGAATGATTCCCACCATGACATTTATACATTTTGTTACTGGCAAACCTTCTGGCATTCTATCTGACATACCTTCTGGCATTTTATCTGGCATATCTTCTGGCATTCTATCTGGCATATCTTCTGGCATTCTA
>Ga0126342_10005863_pt1 | contig 21622 bp, 21 predicted proteins | sample Cyp1metagenome_FD_92528 | JGI IMG/M metagenome (GOLD analysis project Ga0126342, IMG submission 92528) | Coral microbial communities from Lord Howe Island, Old Settlement Bay, Australia - Cyphastrea 1 metagenome | ecosystem: Host-associated > Invertebrates > Cnidaria > Coral ... | reverse complement strand
CTCACCGGGTTCTTCAAAAAAAACAGCCATCCACAAGAAACCACAGAGATACCCTGCTTACCCCCGCAACCCCCAACTTCAATGTTGTGATCGGAAGTGCCGAGCATCATCAACAGAAATGGCCGTTTTTTTTGAAGGCCGCCAAAACACAAAATTCAGAAGACAACATTGAATTGGGGGACGGGGGGGGCATGACCTCTGTGGTGTGGTACTTCATGGGATGGCTGTTTTTTTTGAAGAACCCGGTAGCACGCACACCCGCACAAACATTGGAGTTCTGCTTGTACTTTTGCAGGAATTCTCAAGTCCATGTCGGTCGCAATTTCGCCTGAAGAGTACATTCTTGTATTTGGTTTCAAGAGATATAGATATAACCATGTAGCTGTAAATGCATTGGATGTTGGGTTTTCGATCTTTTGAAAGATCCTGCGCTGAGCGGTGTCTCTCGCAGAAATTGCGCGACAAAGTGAGAAATCCTGCACTGAGCGGTGTCTCTCGCAGAAATTGCACGACAAAGTGCGTCCGTGACTGGTGGTAAAGCAAGATATCCATGACTAGGTGAATTTAAAGCCCGTTTAAGGGTTGTATGAATTGCTGACGGGATCTTTCCACTGTCGCATGTTGCAGATCTTTTGTTGCGGCTTTCAGCCAGCCAAATTATTCGATGTGGAGCTGCCATGAGCATCATGAGCTGCCAAGGTAGATAACGTTCATTGCGGCACTATCTACATCCCAGCATATTTCATCAGTTTCTTGGTGAGCAAACTGGCACTGAACCTTCATGGCCTGAGAGGAACTGCCGGCATTACAGTAACTCCCGGTCGGCAGTACCCTGCGCCTTGCTTCCATGGAAATTTCCATAGCTTTCATATCTAAGATATATGATATATCTATATACGTAAGCAATGCTGGCAATTCTGCAATGATCCAAATTGGGGATGAAATTGTATAGAAAATAGGATCATTGCGACATCATTTCCCACCTCCATATTTGTGTGCAGCGCTGTTTCGGGGGAATAGGATCCAGTGGCTATGGCTGCACCATGAGGCGCTGGCCTCCTACAGGGCGATTCGTTTCAGAAGTCGTGTCATGGCTTAAAGCTGCTGTTGAACTCCGAGATAAGACAACTGATCAAGAGAAGACTTACAAGCCGAGAAGGTGCAAGACTTATGGACGATGTTATGATTTATGCTTTGACACCAAACAGACCCAAACAACCCTTGTTGGGGCATGGAAGATTTGGGCTTTCGGCTATCAAATCTCAAGGGCTCCACACTTGTAGAGTCCCTGCCACCTGAAGGAAGGACAACCTGATGACAGAGTGGTTGACCACCTATCTGTGCTTGACTCAGTGGTGAGCGTTACAGTATTCATGAAGTTTAAACTGAATCAAGCTACGTGTGCAGGTCCGTGAACATCACGTCCTACTTGTAGCTGATAAATAAGAGCAAGACTCAGGTCTTACACAAGAAAGGAAGTACCTTTACCAGGCATTTGGATCATTTTGTACCTTGGACGGTTCGAATTGCTCAGGAGCTGTACGGGCTTCTGGATACCCTTCATGTGGCAAGCTTAGGCTTGATGCCTGCGGCGAATTTTCTACTGTGTTGCCCAAGTCAACTTAGGTGGGCAAACTGGCGACATTGCGCCCCAGCACAACGCCTTATCCTCAACCCGGAGTGGGTGCATCTTTCATTTCAGGATTTCCGCTGGTTTCCAATTTCCAACCGAGAAAAGGAGGAAAGGAAGGCAGGAGACATTTTGGATACAGTAATTGATGATTTGGAATGAGAACTGCATCTAGAAGTTTATGTCTTCTTGAGCCACTAGCAATGCCTTTTTGGATATGCTAGTGAGCCAGCGAGATCTAGGTGTCAAAGCCATGGCCACTGGCAACCTCGTTTGGAATGTTGTCATCGATCACTTGGCCCATCGCGCAGAGGCCATGGCCTGTTGCACTGCATTTTCAGAGAGTCTTCCACTCTTCCACATTCGCTTGAACCGAATGGCTTGACCTACTTCACCTGCATTTCATGAGTGTGTCCTGACTTCACCAGATTAAAACATATTAAAAAACAATTTTTTCAAAAGCCATTTTTTCGAAAGCAGAGACTCCGAGCGTCTGTCACCAGGCCTGAGCATCCACCATCTTCGGGCACTTGGCGTGGCACCTCCATTGATTCGCACCGAAAAAATGGCGGGGCTGCCGATGGCCTGAGGGACCAGGCGACCAGGCTCATGGCTGTGCTGTACAATTGCAGTTTGAAGGTAGCAACACTACACAAGAAGGAATAGCAAGGAATATCAAGGAATACTTATATGGCTATGGATCAATACCTATTAATACCATTTTTAGGGGGATGAACATCCATTTACCAGCTATTTTGATGTTCACCAGGGGTCCAAGGTTTTGACACACTGCCATATGGCAATCGCGATGCAATCTGTATATATCTGTATGATATTTAAGCACACACGCACATGTTTGCAAATATTGGCGGATTCTGGTTGCTCAAAGCACGACATGGGGTCGTCCGACAAGTGGTCGTCCGACAAGTATGTCAAAGTGGACCATGATGGTAAGATGAACGTTGTTGCTTGTTGTATGTATATCAATCAATGTAGACCAGATGAATTCCTTGACTCAATATTTTCCCGCCCTTTAAACCAGATTTGAAGACTACTGGCAGTTCGGGCCACCGACCACCTCTTAGATCTTAGCTTGTTTTTCTTTGAGATGCAGTCATTCTACCTCAAACATGACCTTTGCAAGCACACATGAATTGACGTGTTTAGCTTGGCTGGCATTGCCAGTATTTTGCTTGTCGCTGCCATGGCTGCAAAATTCATTTTGCGCGCAAAGCAGGCTGCTGGCATGGATGGCATCAGCCATCATACAAGTGTGAATTTGTTTGGAGAAAATCTTCTTCTGCCTGTTCTGAGTTGGTATGCTCCACTTTGGTTTAATAGTTTTTTTTCTAGATTACGAGCTTCCGCATGTGACAAACTCAGTCATCAATACTCGTGTTTTTACCTGCATAGTGGGCACGAATTGCCTGGCGACCTGCACAGTGGGCACGAAAACCCAGAAATCTACACAGATTGAGCCGTAGAAAGACTTAAATTGTTTTCACCACTCATATTTCCGCGAACTCGTGCGAAGTCTCAGGCATGGTTCCGGCACCTTGGCAAATGATTGCAGGAGCTAACAGCAGATCGCAAGGTCAGATGCATGCGTTAGTGGTCAGGACAAACACGGGTTGCATTGCAATACCTTTTTCATCTCAGGACTTGTTGGAAGCTCTCAAAATTCGGAAGCCGCAAAAAGCGGTCAGTTGGTCAACTTAAAAGGGAACCACTTTGCTGCCTGGGTGTCCCTCACCAGAAGAACCGCATCTCAGGTATATTTTTGCTGCCATCTTCCTTGCCACTGGCTTTGCGCGTTGCAAAAGTGTTCTAGGCCTGGTGTTTGATGCTTTCAGTTTTGATCATGTTGCCAGGGAAGATCCACCAACCAGACGGTGTTTGAACTGCCATCCGCGAACAACACACTGCATATGCACATCATATTCATCATATGATATCAATTTATATCATATGTATGAATATGCCGAAGTTGCTACAAGATACATAGTAAGGTCAATCGATGTCAATCGTACAGATATGTGTCTACTTTCATGTTTGATGTTGTAAGAAAAATGTCCTGAGGCATTGAAATACAAGGATTTCATGTTGTTTTCCAAGGCGACTTTTTCATGGCTGTTGCGGCGCTGTTGGTTCTACCCATTTGCCTTGCGGGTGCCGAAGTGGGCTGGGATGGTGATGACAACTGACTTCCAGTCTTTGTTAAAACGTGTTTGTTGGGCATGTGGGGTATGGGTGAAGAGACCTACCAGAAAAAAATGCAGATGTTTAGCATTTAGCAAATATACAACCATTTTTTTGATGCAACAGATGACTTGGCTTATTCTTACTTATTCCATTTCTCCACCTCACTGGAAGTGACCATGTCACTGAGCCCCTCAGGTGCTTCAGAACCAAGCACTTGGCGCCGCACGTGGCTTGGACTAAGTGGCTGATATCCCACCAGCAATCAACTCTCCGGTGGTTTGGAGGGAGCTAAGGATCTATGGCATGGCTATCATAGTGGTATATCATGGTAACTCATATTCACCATTAACTGATATTAAATGGAAAGAACATGCAAGAACCTGATCATCTGAGGCATATTGCCGTTCTGGTCATCACGGCACTGTTGGCAATTGCCTCGCAAACAGTGCAGATCTTGTGTCATGCTGATGCGCTTCCAGCATCTTTGACAGAAACAGACTACATGGCATATGCCCTGCACCCTCAGCAGCATTCCGCCGCAGGTAGTGGTGTGCTAGTTGTGCTAGTTGTGCTAGTTGTGCTAGTTGTGCTAGTTGTGCTAGTTGTGCTAGTTGTGCTAGTTGTGCTAGTTGTGCTAGTTGTGCTAGTTGTGCTAGTTGTGCTGCTGCTGCTACTGCTGCTGCTGGTGTTGTTGTTGTTGTTGTTGCTGCTGTTGCTGTTGCTGTTGCTGTTGCTGCTGCTGCTGCTGGTGTTGTTGTTGTTGTTGTTGTTGTTGCAGCAGTTGGTGTAAACTTCGCGCGTTGGTCAGCTTGGTGCGAGGCTTTGTGCTTCTTGCTTTTTCGGGCTCCTGTCTTCCGACCTCAGGCATCCCTCCGTTCATGGATTGCTTGGCTGGGCCTAGGAGGTATCGGAACAGACACCTGCCATCCTTGGTCATTCTGGGAAGTGGCTTGGCACAGGGAAGCATGGGGGAGGGCTGTAGCTGCAATCCTGCCCAAGGTTTGGGCTAATTAGCAGTGTTCCCTGGTTAATTGGGATTAAAACTGGTGATGAACAAGAAGGAGTAGGGGCCAAAAACGGGAGCATTGTGACTATGCATTTCTTGGCAACTCTGCATGTGGAGAGGGTTGAAGCGGAGGAATCAGACTGCTCTCGGAAGGTGGAATGCTTCAGATATTCAGCTCTTTTGCATTTTTGATGCGTTTGTGAAAGGGCATATTCTTCGCTTTTCCAATCGTAAAAGTAGTGCCGTTCGACAAGTGCTGTTCGACCTCGAAAACTACCTCATGGAAGGGTCTACAGCTTGATGGGTTCCGTTTCTTGGTACTGTATGACCCCGTGGTAGTCAGAAATGCTCTAGGGCTAGTGCAAGGGTACCTACTTGAAGAAGGTGTTGCCCTGTCACTCTTTCGCATACTTTTAAATTGCCGTGGAGTCATGGCTTCTGAAAGGCTCCTGATGAGGGTTCGTTTGAAAACATGGCATTCCAGCGACTTAATAATCTTTCCCATTCAAACAACTGGCAATGAACTGGTGGAAACTTAGCCCATTTTGAGCCTGGTTCCACTGCCCTGAGGTGATCTGCTTCCTTTCTGCATCGATCTCGGTGGCCCTTTCGAATGTTCGAAGCCTGGAAGATCCGCCGCGGAGTCGGCGCAGTGGTAGTCACCTGGAACTGCGGGAAGATGCAGATGGACAACATGGACAAAGTAAATGTGGAAATTTGGCCATCGAATCTTGGCTGATACTCAATGATATTCATCATCTCAGCATCTCATTCAATTTTCTGTTAATCTTTGGGAAAAGATGTTGGAAACTCCCTGTGGTCCCAAAAGAAACATTTTTGAATCTGGTGTTCAGAGAATTGTTTGACTCAAGGCCTGCGTTTCGAACATTGAGCCATGTCCAGTATCCACAAGGCAACATTTTTCCCTGTAGAGGAACTGATCTTCAACCTTGCCCAGAAAACACTCAGCAGCTCACTTTTTACCGGTGCAAAAACAGAGCTGAGGTGATTCTGCTGATGACTTGTGCCTTGGAATGCCTTGGAGCGAAGTTTCACCCCAAGAACATCCAAGATAAATTTACAGCATGTTGCAGCTAAATAGATCTAAATAGTAAAATAGTTCCAACATGTTCCAACATGGTCTAATTATATATAATTATATAACTTTCTATTTTCTATATCTTTCTATCATTCCAATATGGGATCATCCCAGGCATCGGTCGGCGCGGGGCTGCGGGGCATTGCGGGGCTCAGGTGCTACGTTGGACTTCAACGCATTCAGCACCTTGACCGAGCACCCCACATGGTCCTCCAGAAATGGATGTGAAACTGTGGTAGATCTAGCATGAATAACTATGGAACATATGTGGAACATATGTGGAACAAATATGGAACATATAAACATATATGATGAACCAGAGTAATCGATGGCATATGTCTTCTTTTTTCCCACAATTTTCAGATAAACCCAAATCAGGATGTGTCAAAACCTAGTTTTTTTTTCATTTTTTTTCCATATTTTGGGGGGCTGAAGATCCATCCCCGGCCTTTCAGGTGTGGTATACCATGGCGCCCTGGTCTGGATTTTGCTGCGCTTGTCTCAGGGGCAGCTGACCTATGTGACTGGTGCCTTGATGCCGCCATGGGAGACCGGAATGCTGTAGCCCCAAAAAGATAGATCTTCGTCAAATCCATTTAACATATTTACTGTAAAACTGACATAGGGGGGAATTAATTTGGGCATTATAGATACTTCTCCAATCTTCTCCATTTTTTTGGGGGGTGCTTTTTTCTACATATAGATCTACTATGGTACTGCTCTAGGTCAACGGCCTCAAAAAACGGCCATTCGCCGTGTCCAGTTGTTGGCCCCCTCGTGCCCATCCAGGAAGCCGGCACTTTCAAACGTCACTTTGTTGGCAGCCTGGCAGCGTGAACCGGAGAGAAGAGCACTTTTTTGGGGTTTCTTAAAATGTTTTGGATCCCAATTTTAGCCATGGTTGTTTCATGTTGTTTCAATACCCCAATTTATGATCTAAAATGATCTAAAATGATCTAATGACTTGGATTTGGAGATACCCTCATGGAAACTTCCAAGTGATTCAGAGATTATGAAGTCATATTCAGAGTGGATGTCGCGTGAGCCAGGAAGGATGCTAGACGATGCTAGATGCGCTAAAGGCTCTTTACCTTCTGTTGTAATCAAAGGCTAGATTTCAAGCCACGTTCCTGTCAGCGATCGTGTTGCATTACGACATGTCACATCGACATTCATAGCGCAGGGCAAAGCATTGCCAATCACTTTAATGCATGCTGTAGAATTCACATCGAAATTGCTTGGTGCTTCACACCACACCATGCACGTTGCATATCATCCATTCACTTGAGACTATCACCGAGGATCACTGACTATCACTAGAATCCCTAAGATCCAGTGCTCCCCGATTAGTTCCCTGAGTTTTTTTTGGGTCAGTTTATAGATCCCCCCATGAATCCTCCTATAGGATAGCTATATTTGGAGATTATTCGGAGTAAAAACCCCATGGCTTACCGGCTTCCCGGCTCCCGAGTTTTGCGCTCCTCCATGTGGCCACGGTGATTCTCCTGTCCTCCGCAGAATTTCCAGATGCAGCGTCTCAGCCCTGGCTGCTGAAACTTCTGGGAGCCAACCAGGCAGGTGCTACAGCTGTGGGGCTCCCAGCTGGGAACGGATGTAGACAGTGAAACATGCTGAAAAATGTTTAGGGTATGGTTGGGGTCTGCATCCCAAACAAAAAAATGGAGACCACAACTGGTGGGTTTTCCCATGGTTGACCATTTTAGATCATTTTAGCGTGTATGCTGTGGCTCCCCCAAGTTTGGAGCACTCCAAAATGCCAAGCTGGAGCCTCGAGCTGTGCCTGGCATCCAAGGCCCAGGCAGTGGCAGTCTTTCTGCTGGCAGAGGTTTTGCTCTGGCGTCCATCCAGGCAGCAAACGGCAACAGGGTCATCCATGTATCGTTAACCGCAGGTGAATGTATGCAACAAACGGCAGGTAAATGATCAAACAAATCCTCTCTCAGGTCAGACTTCCCTAGCCTTCCCGCTGCGCAGCAGCCATTCATGGAGGCAAACACCACTCGCACTGGAAACTTGACTGCAGGTCGGAGCATCTAAAATGCTGCCTTGGGCACGTTTCTGATTTAAGGGTTAATATCTGTAATGGATTAAAATCCCATTGTTGATTCATCCCAAGAGATCCCACTAAATCCCATTCAATCCCAAATCCCAAATATAAAATATAGTTAAATAATGTTAAATACTGTTAAATAATGTTATAAATATACTAAATCCCACTATATACATGGCTAAAAAACTAGGGTGGCACTGCTCCCAAAGACCTCGAATCGCAGCGCTCCCACCAGGACTTGGGGAGCTACAGCTCTCGGAGACGCAGACGCAGACGCCGCATGTATTGCAGTGGCGGCGGGAAAAACGATCGGTTGGTTGATTATAGGGAACTATAGGGAAAAAATATGGAACATATATGGACATATCAGATTACCTTAGGGGAATATCTGCATGATTATTAGAAATTCTTGGGGATTAATGATACTATATCATACTCACCAATATATTGGGGAACAATCCCAGCCATGAATTGGGACAGTTCCATACATGATGCTGATCTGATACTGGTTGGATCGGTGGTTGGGGATTTGTGTCACATGTCGCATCGTATGAATCAGACTGTCGGATGAGGTTTGGAACCAGGGCAAGGCAGGCGGAAGCTGGTGGTGCCGCCAACTGTCAAAAAAAAGATTCCCAGTAGTGATCCATTCCAACATATTCCAACCTATTCCAACATATTGCAACAATCAAAGGGTCCTAGAGTGGTGTTTCCATGTGTTTCCATGTGCTTCCTATTCCTGGTGTTTAAGCTTGCAACTTCTTTTGTCCCCGAAAATGCGTAAGTTCACTGGACAGTGGTTCTTGTTAACAGGATCCCAATCCAAACTGGGCCAGCAGGTCATCGCAAGGGAGCGAAGCTGTGAGCCGTCTCTTGGTCCTGACACCTCCAATGACCAGCACTGATGGATTTTATATGGAGAACCAGCACAAGCTGCGGTCCTGGTGTTTCATTTTACCTTGGTGCGGAAATCTTTGGGCATTCTGTCAGATCAAACCACAAGTCATACTCATGCGAAGCAGGCGCAACACAAACATAAAGCTCACAACATGTTTAACTGTTCTTGATGCAAAAGCAACCTGGTATATCTCCACGGTCACGACCCAAATGAACAGACACGAGATGATAGTCTACCGAGCCAGATTTTTCTCACGGATTTTCAGGTCACAGCAGATTGCCTTCCAGATCTAGCACCTGGATCAACAGCATCTTGCCATGGCTCAGACGCTTTGCCCGAGGCGCTTGGGCAGTCGAACCTATCAGTTGTTGAAGTCCACTAAAGTGTACAGCATTGATAGGTTCCTTGAAATTTGATGCGCCAACATGCGCCAACGCATTGTCCATCATTCTCAATAGATTCTCCTTATTGAATTCTCATTAGATTCTATTTTAATTCTATTTTAATTATTCATTTTTATTCTATTTTTGCATATTTTCATTATAGTCCCTTGATCACGTGTGTTCGAGTTGATATTTCATGAGATTTCATTTGGGACGACGTGGCCACGTGTGCCACGGCGCAGGCCCGATATTCCCCGTGGCCTCACTGCTACTTTGGAGCTTCACTTGGCCCAGTTTGCCAACAGCACCACTGATGGCAGGACTTCAGGGTCGTCACAGGATGTCCCAGGGTCGGGGCTGGGGCGGGGGGCGACACAACGGAGTTCCAACGGGTGGAATCGTGTGATGTTGAACTAAATCCTAGCTGAATCTGAATCTGATTGAGATGGGTGATGATGGGTGATGATGGGTGATGATGGGTGATGATGGGTGATGATGGGTGATGATGGGTGATGATGGGTGATGATGGGTGCCTAGTGTCACGAACCTACCCCACATGCAAGTGATGTTCCCTTCAGAAAAGGGACATGAGAGGATGTTGTAGGAGGAATCAATCTTTATCATCAATGAGAATCAATGAGAATCATAGACATTCTCCCATTTTCTCCCATTCTTTTCATGGCTAGAAAGATGGCTGGGACCTCTGGGACCCCTCACCAGGAGCGCTGCTGTTGCTTGTGGTGCCTGTAAAAGCTCGGCCTTTGAGACCCGGATTTCTTCAGAGTTTTTTTTTTTAAAATGTTTGTTGATCCCGAGAATCCGTTTGCATCCCTTATTTTATGGATGATTTAGGTCCCTAAGTCCCTAAACATCCAGATATTGATGATGATTGATGATGATTGATGATGATTGATGATGATATTGGATGATATTGGACTATAACCCGTGGATATTCTATTCGAAACCTCGTGCAAATATTTTTCCCGGTGGAGCCAAGGAGATTGGCTTTGCAGTACTTATCGTTGTATGCTGTGCTCTTCTACATCTACAACGTTTACTTGAGTTGCCTCCTGGTTTGCATTTCTGGCGATTTCTGGCTCTACGAACGAATTGAACCAGATGGTTCCTGACTGAAATCAACACATCGACAGAATGCACTCACAAATCTGTGAGCGGTTCATCGATTGCACCATGTTCCATTCACGTAGCGGCTAGCGGTTTCATGCGGTTTCCAATCCAAACCAGAGCCAAATTTTGTTTTTTTTTCCTGATGGTATTTGCAGTGACCTGACTTGCAGAATATGTGTGTGTGTGTGTGAAAATGGTGTATATTCCCTATCAAATCATAGGGAACAGTTCGAGTTCTAAACAGTTCGAAACCATGGGATGTTGGGAGTTTTTAACCATGTCATACCATGTCCATTTCTTTGGTGTTCATTCCTAGAGAAAATGGAGGGTAAAATGGAGGGTTTCTAATATGTTTCTATAATGGGACAAAAAACTTCGCACTATATCGATCTATATCGCGCTAAATGGGGTATGTTCCAGGAAGGTTTGATGACACTGAGGGATACTGAGGGTAGGTTCAGCTCAGGCTTACCGGAAACACCAACGACATGGGTGCCGAAGAGCTTCACCTGGCTGGAGAGATGGGGCTTGCAGAGTTTTTTGCCACAAGGCGCACAATGTGAAGCGTTGAAACACGTTGAACATCAACAACTACGTAGACTACGTGTAGTTCGCAGGTAGACTACGTGTAAACTACGTGTGTTTGGACTGTTTGACACTCGTATCTATCCGAATCACTAGATCTGACCATCTCGAAACTGTGGCCTTCCTTTGTGATCCGTGCAGCTTTTGCCATTTGCACCTTTTAAGCTCTGCAGTTGATTTGACAAGTCTCTGGAAGGTGAGACCTCCTTAGCTTATTTTCGACTGCGCTTGGTTTGCATTCAATCGCTGCTTGGATGAGATGGTGCAGTGCCATGTTTGCACCTCTGTGCATTTCTCCGCCTTTCTTCGCTGCTTGATGATGGACATGGTGCTCTCTTCCTTTCGGCGTGGTCACCTCAAAAACGATATTCAGATGTGGAGGTTTCCGTAGGTTTCCAATCCATGGTACCCCTAAATCAATCTAAATCATCCATCTTATTAGGATTTTTCCATTATAAACCATCCATTATTTCCATTAGGAAACCTCCATGTACCTTGCATGGACATGAGAAAGCTCACGGTGATACTCTAAGGTTGTGCCTGACATTGCTGTCGACCTCGATTCGCTGTTTGCAGCATCCTGAAGCCACCGATGGAGATGGCGTTCCTCTGCCTGCAGTTTGTTCAATGCAGTCCAGGGTCATCAGTATTAAACTAAAAGATGACAAATCCCACATTGTTCCGCTAGGTAACAATTCATCACGATGTAGATCAGTTGATGGAATATTATTGATTTAATGCAACCCCTTGCGGAAATGTTGCATAGCTTTGCTGGATTGAGCGAAGCAAAGAATCTCAGGGTCGTTGTCAGGGCAAACAGAACATTGACTTGTGTGAGATTAGATAAATGCAGACAGCTAAGATGAGATCAGAGTTCTGTTGGTGTGATTGCTTTAGGGCTTCAAGCTGCACCCTAGAAGAATTCACCATGCCTTTTGACATCTCTTGAAGATCTATGGCTCGTAGGAAGTGTATCCCTGATGTTGTCGTTCCTCATTGTCTGCAGGTTACCGGAAATTTGGCTCTGAGATGGGTGTGCTGGTTTGGACGTGTAGGTCCCTTGGAGAATTCTGATCCGAATCCAGCTTCCAAATTGCAGGACTCTCAGTAAGAGTCATTGTCATGATTGAAATACGATGGAATTGTGGCCTGAATGAACTTATGCACGCAGGCTCAGTTCTTCCTGCAACCAACGTAGCCATGTTTTCTGCCACGAAGGGAGCAAGGAGGTATTTCAGTGGCATGTCCCCTGTCGGAAAACATGTCAAGCCCTCTTCTGGACCCAACTGTTTGTGTTGATGATATGTTCAGATATGTTTGAAATACGCAGAGTATGGATGATGACAGATGATGGACTTATTCCTGGTTGACTATTTTCACATGGACATGATATGCCTGGTGCATATTGACGAGACTTGTGAATGCATTTTCCTCCCATTTTGGTGTCGAACTGGAATTGATACAGTTGTCGCGTGACATTCAGCAAAGGCGCTGTGGTATTCTGCACGTTTTTGGCATTGGCACATCAGCTATCGCTGATTGGACTTTGCCTTCTGCTTCTTGGTCAGATCGACCGGACATTTTGCAGCTGCACGTTTGGCACACATTGAAGATCAACCAAACCTGAGATTTGAGGCTTTGGACCTTGCTCCTGGCTTTCAGTGGCTACATCTCAAAGCAAAACTGTGGATGGGAGCCTAAGCTTCCGGGAGAAACGCCGGATGGGGAGCCCGGGGAACACACACAATGCATAGGCTACCGGAACATCTCCTTTGAGATCAAATGACTTTGACATACGACGGGCTGGAATTCTTCCCTGAAAAACCTCCAGCTATTGGTATATAACTTTACTCGCAGCATCTTGACTAGGCAGCGTGATGCCCTATCAGGATCTATCAGGTGTAAAGGATTTCACCCACATTTGCGCACTATAAAATCGGAATCGGTCAAAACCTACATCCATCTTTGGGGGGATAAAGATCCATAACTCCCAGCTATTTTATGCTATTTTGGTGTTCAGGGTGCCAGGGTTTTGACCCCTAGTCTGATACTTTCCTCCCCGTGTGGCCCCCCCTGCAATCAGGATGGCACCCGCGGACATGCCTGGGTTTGGTGGACGCTGTTCTCCTTGTCGACAGCCTCCGCGGTTCTGCAAATGGTGTGGCAGGTGTGGTAGACTTGGCAGATGCAAATGGCTTCAGTCCTGGCTGTTCTGAACTTCATTCTGAACATCCAGATTTCCGGATATTAAATAGCTTACATAATCTCACAATATTTTATATACTTGGGCGGGTGAGGATAGCCAAGGAAGATAAGGAAGATTGGATGGTAATAGGATGATTCGACTCCTCCTTCCACCACCTGGATCAACACACCGCTCGTCACGGGAGGTCCTTGCAACTGAGACATATCCGCAACTGGGACTTACCCGGGAGCTGCCACAAGCAGCAAACTTTGTGATGCTCTCGGCTCTGGCTGCAGTGCAGGCACGCAAGTTTTTCAAAGCATCAACTGGCATCAACCCCTGAGTTTGTGTCTGGACGACTTCGACACAGCCGACACAGCTGACACAGCCGACACAGCCGACATAGGTCTGGGTCTTCAGGGCATGCGTGGAATCTCCTGGCTCGAAGCTTGGCTGAGATCGTCATACAGGGACACTCAGTGGCCTCAGATACCACGCTTGTGGCGTGACCGATGCATGATGGGGCACTCAGCCTGGAGCTCCAAGTCGTAAGATGTCGTAAGCTGAGGATGATGAAGACCACTTCTCTACTAGCACAATTCCTGAGTACGTTGGGCATTTTTGTCCCCATGGTGCTCATGTTCGTTGCGGTAATGCTGAAGCCGGTGCCCTTGCATGGATTTGGTGGGCAGTTGGGAACATGTTGGGAACTTGTTCCCAACGCTGCCTTCACAGGGTGGTGGATGGGTCTACGGCCGCGGTCCATGCCTCGTACTGTATGTAATTACAACATATTACAACCAACCGCGTCCTGAACATGGCTCAACCATCAACCAAATCAATCAAGGTCAATCGATTGGGCTTGATTGTACCACATTATGATTACTGCTATATCATTGTTATTACTGGTATTGTCACTGTTTTTAAAGTTATGGTAATATTAAAAAAATATTATGACAAATCAAATGACATGCAATGTTGTAAGAGTTTTTGTTGTGGTGGGTTTTTCATGGTCTTGAACCGTGAATACCATTGAATGGTATTATATGGTATTATTATGTATTAATATGTATTAATGTGTATTATATAATAGGCTTGGTGTGGTATGCTTAGGATTTTTGATTTTGTAGTGGCCAGTCTGGGGCGCAAGCGCTAAAAACACAGCGAAAAAAAAACAAAAAACATGTGCGACGGGGTTGCAGGCAAAAAGTAGGGTAGACATTTATGAAGGCCATTCACGTAAGCAAGTTGATTCAATATTCTTTATATTCTCTCGAGTTTTATTTTTTTCATGGTTTCTGACAGCTTCACAAAATCCATTTTTTTTTTGGGGACTCACCTATGCCAACATACTGGGGTCAGACAATGTTAATGTGTGAGGATCTGACCCAGGGTTAGGATTTTTTAGAACCAGAAAGATGGTAATTACAACAGGACAAAGTGCTTTGAAAAAATGGGGTTGATTTTTTCCAGAATGCGGGGTCTGATTTGACCCATGTTCGTGATTTTGTCGAGGCCCTCCCCCCCCGTTTTTCAATTTTGTAAGTAAACAAATCTCAGCCGTCAACCCCACCACGCTTGGTGTGGTAACCTGTTGGTGCTCAGTCTCGTGCACGCGTGACTTGCAAAGATGGAGCCCGCGCAGAACCATACCCAAAACAATACCCAAACGATACACAAATCTTCCAAAACCGTTGTGGATGACCAACTGATCACAAAACAGATGGTGAACCTTGGTAGTATGTCGTAGGGATGGAATCACATTTAAATTTGGTATGCTGCTGGCTGGATAAATTCTGAAGTCAGCAGCCTGCTGAGCGGCCCCATGATCTTTCCAAAGATTTGCTGATGACGCACTTGGCCGAAACAATCAATTTTGACGGCCGTTCATATTAGCGGAAAACTAACAAAAAGGAGGGAGTGGCCTTGGGATGTTCAAATTTGTATGGAAAACCTGCACAACCGATTGGGGTTGCACCCACTTTGGCCATGTCCATTGCGAGTAATAAACAAATTGTCCGCTCCTCACGTGACAATATACATCAATATACCCATAATATACCCATATATACATACAATAATATACATCAATAATACATCAATATATACCCAGTGCTGTGTGACTCCAGTGTTTGAACCTACCGAGAATCGGTGCGAAAAACCGCTGAAGCAGCTCCCGTGAGGTGTCCATTTTCTCCTTCGTGGTGCTTGTGCTCTTTGTAGCCATGGCAGCCGTGGAGCCTGGAACGTGAAAACAGGTGTGGGGGATGGTAATGATGGTATTGCGATTTTTTGCCACTGGGAATCACTATGAACAAACATAAGAAACCAGGAGAAAGAAGCTACAAGATGCTATAATATGCTATGGTTTCTTAAATAGTTCTTGAAAGCTGCACGGTTTGAATGTGCAACAAAAAGTCCCCACCAAGAGGATCAGCATTTGCTGATTGGATGTATTTTGTGTCTATTATTTTTGGTTGTCAGACTTTGCCAGATTTTGGCCATTGCCAATGCAACAGTGTGGATGGACCTGGTGTACTGAGTGTACTGTATGAGATTTCGTTCAACCTAGCCAGAACCAGACACATTTCAGAGCCCCTGCATTCGCAACCTCCCATGGTTTTCCTTTTAAAGAAACTGCTTGAGACATGCCCTGACTTCTGAAGGTTTCCGGTTGAGACACGAATGCTTTGACGGTCGGTCAATCTATAGCACCGAAAACAACTGGGGTATCCTGACCCCGGCCAGTGGCATCCAGTGGCAACATTAGGTTCAGATATATCCAAGCATGGGAGGGTCAGCCTTCGACTCCCATCTTATTCTCGCCCTGAGGAGCAGTTCAGTTTGCTTCGATGTCGTTCCCTGGTGTTGACCTTGACTTGCTTGGTGGCTGCCCTGCAGTTACTTGGGATCAACCAGAGGATCTCAACCCGGCTGAAATGAGCTGACTGCTTGGTGAATGGAAAGAAAAAAGAAGTATAAGCTATTCTTTCTGTTCCATCCCATTTCAAAGGATGGCCCAAAAGAACAATAAATAACCAATAGTGATATTGAACAGAGGGCCAGAGGGCCTCAACATCGCTAAACGACAAACCGGAGCCACCGCAGCCACTTTGTAGCGAGGTTGCCGCTTCGGTTCCTTCTGTTGATGCCGCGCTGCCAGTCGTGGATAGAAGAACAGTTCCCAGAAGCGGAGCACGAGGCGCCTCTGGGGGGCGGACCTGGCACCGGACTTGGCAGTTGCCGGGACATATCGGGTCGGGACATGGATTTTGGAAAGGTATCGGTATCAGTACAAAATAGTATAAATCACTTTATAAATCAGTATAAATGAGTAAAGTCCAATGGCATGTGCAGTACATTATGATGTCTGAAGAGTCTAAAGTGGTGGTATTCTTAGCTGATTAATGATGATTAATGGTAATTGTATCAGTTGGAATTTTTAAAGTCTGGATTAATGGTAATTCAGTTCATCTGCACAAAGCCTTTTTGAGCTTGATTGGTTGTTGGCATCACCCAGAGTTTTTCTCGACCCCTTTATCTGCGCTAAGCCCTGCTAGAAGTTCTATTGACGGTTGGTTTGGCACTGCTAGACAGCAAATATATGACATATTCATATGCATAAATAATAAATATGCTAGTTTCGTGTAGCTCAAAATGTGTTCGAGAGATTGCTGGTAAACCGTTGGGGCCTGTGCCGCAGAGGTTCTATGGGAGATGTTGGCATTGGACCAAGCGTTGACCGATGATGCGAAGAGGACCTGCGATGGCCGACGGATCGATGATCAACGGAGATGTTGAGTGTTTCCCCGTTTCCCCGTTGGACCATCCCAACATACCAATCTGCTCACATTGGAAACGAGTGGAAAGGAGAAACCAGGAAGAAAAACATTGAGCTTCTGCACTGATGTGGTTTGCAGATGTTTGCAGCCTGCACTGTGATGATTGGTGGATGAAGACTATTGACCACCAAAAACTGATGGTCTTATACAAGAAATGATCACTTACTGTAAGTGTGTCAATTCGTACTTCAATTGTGACCCATACCCAATTTGATTGCAGGAAATTAATGATGATGGTGGCCCTCATGTTCGTCTCAAGCATCTTGGTGCAATGAGTCATCGATCACATTGCTGTTTGGGTTTGGCTGATGGCCTTGGCTGATGACTGTACAACCTAGAATGATGAGAAAGTCATTTGGACTTCTTTGCATCGTTGTTGTGTTTTCAGGACTTAAGCATCTTGTGCTACCCAGATTGAAATTGCATATCTGCGACTGAAGATTTTGTTGTTCAACTGCTTCATTTTTTCTGTACTTTTCTTTAAACACCTTTGTAACTCCATTCCTTAATCGAAGGAACTCACTTCCAATGTTCACACAGATCATAGCCAATGTCAGAAGATCAGCCTTTTTCGCAACTTTTTGTTGATCCTGACCCAAGGCTTTTTGTGCAAAGGCTACAACATTTGGACCGCCACCTGTTTTCCAGTCTTCTGTTTAAGTTTGATTCATGAAATACTTGATGCGCCAAATGACTTGCTGTACACCCCGAAGAATAGATCTTGTAAACCGGTCATTTCAATGTTTCAGAGCTGAGGGTAGGGTTGGGAAGAGAAGGCATGGATGTGCCCTCCTTGGCATGCTAAAAAGCAAGATCTTCACCTGTACTGTTTTATCAGACGTTGAAAATTTGCTTGTGAGTCTCAAGTGTTGGGCTTATAGTTCGCGTTATTAGTGGCTTGACACATGGTCAATTCGGGACTGCAGTTTTGAGCCTTCCTGATTTATACCCCTGTATGCGCGTGTTGGATGTACTTGTCCGACGGAATATCTAAATTGTATAGATATGCTCGTGTACTTTGCCCCGGTTATATGGATTGTAGAGCCCAAACACCAAGTGGAGCCCGCCGTACTTTGAATTCATTGCAATAAGTTAGTCATGCCTTTTCCTAGTAGTCTTGGATACTTCGGATAGATCTTGGAGGTTTTTTTTTTCTCATATCCCCAGCAGTGTTGTTACACTCTCGTTGGGTGGGCTGCACTTCATGTCATGATTAATATCTGGGTATATCTGGGTATGGATTAGATCATCTTATATAGATCTTCTTCAGACCCAGAGACTAAAATTTGGCCATGTTTGTCACTATAGACATGGTGAAGCCATGATTACACCATATCATTTTGGTAGACCTTGATGCCCTTGCCCTGCCAGCGTTGTTTTCCAGGACTCAGGGCCATGTTGAGACGGTGCAGTGGAGCGATCAATGGGAGGAGGAGTTGAAGACCAAGATTCATGGCACAGAGGGATGCACCATCACCAACCAGCGTGGTACTCGGCTCCTTGGATCTCCGACAGGTCCAATTCCGGAAGTTTGGGAGCGAGGCTTCAATGGAATGACATTGGACGCAGAGCTGTGGTTTTTTTCAGATCATTGAGGAAACTGACTCATGTGGACGATTGTAGGTGTATGATATAGTGCATGTAGAATCACACACACATAGAGATACATATGTTCCATAAATGGAGGTAGCCCCAAAAATGGATGGTCTATAGTGGACGACCTTATTCAAATGGATGATTTAGGGCCCCCATTTGAGGAAACCTCCATATATATATAACATATCCGCATGCACGGTTTTTATGTAAACATAAATGTAAAGAAAGAAATGTTCCTCTGATTAAAGCTGAAACATGACCCACTTCTCAGGCTCCATGAAGCAACCAGCGGCAGCGGAGTGCTTGCAGAAAATCAACAACCAGTGCAAGAAGATTTCCCATTGAAGGTCACCTTTCCTTTGCGGGATGCTTGGTGCAGAGTATTCTCCCCCAAAATAGAGGATATCATGATATCAACTTTGTGTTGTGCCAGCCACATTGGCTGTACAAGCTGCCGACTTTCAATTTGCATTTGCTTTACTGTAGTGGCATTTCGTTGAATCACGTTGAATCCTCGTGCTTTATGGGGAAATGAGAAGGCAGTCTTCAAAGCCTGATACTGTGTGACATGTTGCTACCATTTCCACGATTCGTGCTTGGCAGTGCAGTCCATCTTTGCATTCTTTGCGAACGACGCTTAGATGAATAAAAGGGAATGAAAGCACCAACATGTGCAGCACCAGTAAATGCATTCATTCCTTTGGGAGCAGCAAAACTGCTCAGGATCAGTTCAAGATCACTGAAGAGTCGTGCCCTCGACTGGTGATTTTGCTACAAACGGCCGCTAGTTGGCCCGGAGCCCGAGACATCCGAGACATCCGAGACATCACAGCGCAGGACGTGGAGGTGAGGTTGGAGAGTTGTCGTCACTCCAAGGTCTGAGGCACTGATGATTCTGGTGTCGCACCGGAGCTGCACTGATTCAACATAGTTTTCCCCGGAAATTGCTAGGACTTCTTGGTTGGAACTGCTACAGGTCTGTACGAGTCCAGCTTGACTCAGTGGCTATCCAAGAATCCAAGGTACTTTCTCTTGCTGTCCACCGCTCCGCTGGCTAGTGCTTGTGGGAGAGAGAGAGAGGCCAAAAAATCGTCATTCTAGGCCAAAAAGACTCCCATGCTCAACATGTTGAGTCCATCTAAAGTCTACTCAAAGTCTGCCTGCTAGCCACGGACGTACCAGGATTTCTTAACTCGCGTCCAGCTGATTGCGCTGACAGTGGGAAACTTGGATCCTGCACCAAGGCTTTGCTGCCCAAAGTCAGATGCTGTTGGAGTAGGATGATGGATGAAGTGGGAAGAGATCCATGTAACCAACACGCAACCAACACGTAACCAACACGTAACCAACACAGAACCAACATTAACCAACAACCTTTAGGTCTTCCATGGTCTTCCTATGTTTTCCTCACACATTTGTCATAAGGCATCACTTTTCAGCCGCTGGCGCCTCAGGTTCTATTGAGCAGCGGCAAGGGATGGAGCTATGTGGGTGGCCTGGTTTCTGCTCCTTGGCATCAGCTGCGGCTTGGAGGGTTTCGATGGGTCTCGGCTTGTTTAATGTTGTTTCGAATGTTTCGATTTGTTCAGTATGTTTAAGAATAGCAAAACTATGCTGAGTGTTTGGTATTTGTATGATTTTGTATGTATTTGTGCTTACTTTCCTGGTGTTCATTTTGATCCACACTTGACTATGGGATCACCTCTTGTGGCGGTCTGCTCTCTCTTACTTTGGGAACATCAGATACGCAACACGCTTTCACGCTGGTAACAGTCGATCAATCGTCATGTCACTGTTAAATTTGACAGATTTGGGACATTTGAAATCTGGGTCAACCGACTGAAGTGATACTCTTCTAACTCGTTCGTCTTTCTGAAACTTCACACGAACACAGCTGAGCTGCAAGGTGTCAGCAATGGCCTCGTTGCTCATCCAGTGACCCAAATGAGATCCTATTGGGATCCAGTGGTATCAGATTTACAAAAGGGATGTTTGTTTGCCTCTGGTGATCTTCAAGTCTAGGTTGGAAAGTGGAAACATGGGCGTTTTGAAAGGGATGAACTTAAACACATCAAGATCGAAGCTTAAAACTCACTTCCAAGTTTCTGAATCAAGATTTGGTCATTGTCGAATGAAGATTAGAAGTCAAACTTCCGACTTATAGATAGATGCAGCAGCAGAGGTGAGAGCAGTCAGAGAGAGAAAGGACAAAGAAAGAAGATTAGAGAAGAGAAAGAGTCAGAAGAAAGAAGATGCAGGTGCGCGAAAAAGTAGAAAAGTCGCGAAACACTGTGTTTTTCCAATGTTGTTTTGTGGCTTTGGAGGGTCGAAAAGTAGGATCGATGAAGGGGGGTGTGGAGCCATCTGGTCGGATGAGAGATCAAAAATTGCACGGCGCAGTGGCGTGAAGCACATTCTCAAGTCAAAATGCTGAAAGCACCTCAACATCAGAGCACTTTCGGATGATGCGATGTTGAAAAAGTGCACACCGTTGTGGCGCGAAGCACATGTGGAAGTCAAAATGTTAAAAGCACCTTGGGTTTGGAGCACTTTTGTCAGGTGAGATGTTCAAAAAGTGCACATTTCGAAGTCAAAATTAGCAAACAAGGCTTCAGATCCGGAGCGCTTTTGGAAGTTGAGATGTCGAAAAAGCGCACGCCGTTGTGGCGCGAAGCACATTTTGAAGTCAAAAGTGTTAAATTCTGGCGGTCTCGGACCACTTTTGGACGTTGAGATGTCGAAAAAGCGCACGGCGCTGGGGCACGAAGCACATGTGGAAGTCAAAATGGTAAATGCACACCACATTCGCACCACTTTTGGAAGTTGAGATGTGGAAAAAGTGCACACTGTCGTGGCACGACACACATTTTGAAGTCGAGTGAAAAACACCTCCGGTTCGGAGCATTTTTGGACGTTGAGCTGTCGAACACTGGATCAATAGAAATAGATAGATAGACAGATAGACACAGATAGATAGATAGATAGATAGATAGATAG
>Ga0126342_10005862_pt1 | contig 21623 bp, 10 predicted proteins | sample Cyp1metagenome_FD_92528 | JGI IMG/M metagenome (GOLD analysis project Ga0126342, IMG submission 92528) | Coral microbial communities from Lord Howe Island, Old Settlement Bay, Australia - Cyphastrea 1 metagenome | ecosystem: Host-associated > Invertebrates > Cnidaria > Coral ... | reverse complement strand
CATAACTATGGAAAATCACAATTTTTGATGAGATTTAATGGAAATTGATAGGGATTTATAGTGATTTAATGGGATCTTATAGTGATTCAATGGGATATTAATGGGATATACCCTCTGGTAAACGTTTACAGTTTGCGAACTGGAAAATGGCCATTGAAATAGTGAGTTTTCCCATGAAAAATGGTGATGTTCCATAGTTATCTTGGTGGTTGAGCCCTACCCCTCTGAAAAATCTATTCGTTCGTCAATTGGGATCATGACATTCCCAACTGAATGGAAAGTCATAAAAGTCCATGGTTCCAAAGCACCAACCAGATAGGATTTTCTCATGGATTTTATGGATTAAACAACCATCCATTTTGGATCATTTTGGGGTACCCCCATGACGACTAGGAAACCCTGGTTGAAACCCTCAAAGCATTAGCTCGACCTGGCTTGAATCGCCCATTTTGATATACAGAGGAACGGTGTCTTCCAACCCCCAGGCAGGATTCGCAGGGCTAATTTCAACATCCCCAGCACCTCAAAAATCAGACCCAAGGCCCAAGGCCCCAAGGCCCGACCCTATGATGGCTGCTTCAGTTTCCTCCACAAGAAACAGCTCATGTCTTCCCAAGTGGTTGGTCATTGCGGTTATCCCGAGGCACGATGGTTCATCATTCTCCTGATTAAACTTGCCATAAATTCATGGTATCCGACATTTTCTGACACACCCAAATCTTCTTGTCGTTTGTTTTTTGTTATATCATGTTATATCTCCAAATTATATCCTCATCTCACTGAAACATAAAGGTTAATTTATATATATATATCTGGGTAAATTATAATAATTCACTAACCTGAATTAAGGCCATTTGGGGATGATTTCCCTTACTAACCATGATTCCAGTGAGGTCACAATGAGGTCGTTATAATTTACCCATATATATTAATTATATATAGTCATTGTTATCAATCCCACCATACCCCCCCATGTGGACCTCCGTTCATGAATAGATCCAATACTGAACCCCGTACGCGGTACGCGTAGCGGGTTTTTGTCATGCTGGCATCTGCGTTGGGTCAAAGTATGTAACCATGAAGCATTGACCAAAAGAAGAACATCGATGACAATAAATGACCATCCTGCATAATGATTGGCATTGATAATAATCAATAATGCTTAATCATGGCTAGTACTGGTCAGTAACGGTCAATGCATGGTTAGTTATCTTCTAACCAGTGATTCACAGTGGACAAAACGTGGGGGACAAAATATGGTTTTATCGGGCTTCTTTCGTACTGGATTGGTCGAGAAGATTTACAGGAAAACTCTTAACAATAACGTTTACATCAACATCAAGATTAACATTAGTATTACCCTCTGGTAATTTAACATAGCTATTGCAAATGACCATTTATAGTGGATTTTCCCATTGAAAACGGCGATTTTCCTTAGTTATGTTAGTTTACCAGAGGGTATTTTGTTTTTTTTCCCGGGGTTCAGATGTTCCCAGCATATCGTTGTGAGATGATGGCCCAAGCGTCTCGAGGAATCGTGAAATGCTCACCAGAACAGTTGATTTCCAGGATTTCCACTGTCGCTGGCCACCTGGGCTATGCCCAAACAAAAAGAATGGGGCCTGGGGTAATGTCAAAACCACGGAAAGGGCTGTATATAACAACCTGTATAAATATATATATATATATATATGTTATGTATATCATATAATTATGTATGTATGTATATATATATATGCACACACATACGAATCATAATATGTACAAGTATGTGTATACATATATTGTATATATTACATATATACATATTATTTTATAATATAATATACTATTGTATCATATTATCCAACAGTGAGAAATGCATTGGGAACCAAAAGTGTGGAGCTACCCTACATCACCATCTTGACCTGCAGCATTTCTGCCTGTCAATACTCCGTCATTGGAAAATATTCCTCATATAGAAAAATCCGTAAATGAACAAACGTACATAAATCCAAACAGAGGATTTCACCTTGCCATGTTTGAATACAAAAGGGTACCGATCCTGCGGGACACGTCTTTGTCTTCGATGTTTTCAGCCAAGGCACATCTTAGTCATTTCCTGGTCATCCATGACACGGTCAGGTCTCTACAGAGTCACTAGCTCCTAGCTTTCACAACCCAAACATGCATAGAACTGTCTATGTTGGGATGTGAATAATAGCCCAAATTATGAACTAGTAAGTAGCTTTTCTCATTGCGAGATCATGCAAAATTTTCCTCAGCTGCACTTTGGGAAGCTGCAGAGTTTCCGAGCTACCGAACAAGCGTTGGCAGCAAAAACCCTGCCTGATCTTAGATATATGCGAATAATATTTAATGAATAATATGTTACATATATATATATGTATGTATGTCTGTCTGTCTGTCTGTCTCATCTCATGTCTCTCCCTTCGGGGTGTTCCAAAGTGTATGTATGCATGCATGCATGCATGCACGTACGTACGTACGTACGTATGTATGTATGACCAATGTGAACAAATAACCAGAAAAACGTACTTTTTAACTGCAGCTAGATGGTTGTTTGTACTGACCCTTCTTGGCCAAAATCGCAGCCCAGTTTCCTCACTCAACTGATTGAGGCGCTGCCACTCATTGTCAATTTTGAGTTTCTCACGGTAGCACCACTCCTCAGTCTCTTGTCCTTGGTTCTAACGTCCCAAAAAATGTCATGTTTTTTTTCACAGTCACATGGTTGTGGGTCAAAACCCTAGATACCCTAGGTACCCTAAAATAGTTGGTTAATGGGACGGTTATTCCTCCAAATATGGTAACAATAGGTTTTGACCCATCCCCACATAAAGGCAACCATTGATACCCCAAACTCGTTCTCAAATTCCTTGGTTCCTGCGCATTTTCCCTTCAAGTCTAGGAGATGTCCACACATCAAATATGGGGATCAGCACTTATTGACAGCATGTACCCTCTGGGAAACTAACATAACTATGGAAAATCACATTTTTTCATGGGAAAACTCACTATAAATGGCCATTTTCAATAGCTATGTTAAATTACCAGAGGGTATACATTGTGAGACATTGTGAGAAACTGTCTTCTGGAGGGATGAGTATACCCTCTGGCAATCTACCATAGCTGTAGATGATCTACCTGTTAAAAACATGTGCTTTTCATGTATGTTCTATATCTATGTCAAATTACCACTAGATTACAATCCGGTAGTCAAACATGGCAATGGAAAACCCCTAGGACTGGAGGTTTTCATGGGAAACTCATCTATAAATGGATGATTTTCTACATAGAAATACAAAATTTTCCATTTGGTGATGAACATCAATGAAACCCATCAATTTTGGTGTAGTTATTTTATGTTATTTTGGTGTTCACCAGAAGTACAGGATGACCCATGGCCATATGCTTTGCGAATGAAAATAACCTAAGGCCCTAGATGATTTCCCCATGAAGACAGCATTGAAAAATCGCGAATCCCAAAGGTTAATCCCAACAAAAGCCATTAAAGCCCAGTATATAAATCCCAGTGAAATCCCATCAAAACCCCATGGAAAACCCATTGAAATCCCATAGGAATCCTGCTGACTCTCCAAGTGTCTCAGCTTCTCCAAATGCTCGGTGGTCAGGTCCCTCTCCTGCCCAGCCGCCAGCTTTTTGAACAGCCCACGGGGGTGATGATTTACGCTTGGGGTCTAGAAAAAACAGCAAACATGTGCTGGTTGGTGGTGCAATAACCATCTTGAAAAATATGAAAGTCAATGGGAAGGATGACATCCCATATATGAAATGGAAAATAAAAATCATGTTTGAAACCACCACTTTCTCACTTTCTATTGCGCGCACCGTCACGTGAAACGGTACCCGACTTTTGTAGGGCTAACCCAAGGCAATCAGAGCTTTGTCTAATCCAGCAATATGGCCAACGTAAGGCAGTGCATCAATAGCCTTTGTTTGTCTCTGGAACGTATGAGGGATGCAGGCATACATCCACGCATCAATCGCATGCAGTCGTTGAGCAGGCCACGGAAGTGCAAACAGGCCTGTGTGCATACAGACCATTTTCGATTCAGGGAGCCCAACTGCAAAGCTGATAGATTGTCCAAGATGACGTAGGCATTCTTTAAGGATTTTGATGAACCACCTTGTCCTCTGACGAAAAGTGAAACCTCTCAACGCAAGGTGCGGCACCTTTGCACCATCTTTCCACCCCTTGTCCTTTACGGGACCCGGGTTTCCTGTTGATCCCATAAAATCCGCGTAAAGTTGTTGATGCGAAATCCACACCATGGGAGCATTGCTTGTAAAGAGAACATCCCAAAACCAGCTCAAAATTAAACGCACAACCTCTTCTCCATACCACCTGATTGCAGCTCCTGGCAGAGCGAAAGGCTTGAGCCCATTCCACGCTGGCAGAGGCAGAATGGCACTACTAGGACGGTCGAGTTCGTTAGGTGTCTCAGCTGCGGTTTGCTCTCTTACAACTTCTTGACTGACCTGCAAGAGTACACTGTGCACCACATGATTAATGGATTCCACATATGCGAGCGCTTGAGTGTGCCGGTGAAAGAGCTGCCAGAAAACCTCTTGCCTACGTAAGTTAGCAGCGACTGCTTCTCTGTCTGCAATTGCATTGTGACGGAAACTCCATTCCTCAGCTGGGGAAATTGCTGAGTGAACTGGTCGGTGGGCTGCCACTTTGGCAACAGCGATCTGTCCTGGGTGACTCTGAACAATGCAAGCGATGCGGGTCCAGAGGTCGGAATGTGAGCTACCAATGTTCACTTGGGATCCCGCTAAGATTCGACTGAGTCTTTTCACCACTGCATCACTATCTGTCCAAACTGTAACCTTGGCATGGGAGGCAACGGCAAACTCGATGGCACGTAGTGCTGCAAAAACCTCAGCACGGACTGCACTCTGGAGCAGGCCTGGAAGTGGTCCACTTTCCACGATCTGGGTCTGCTGCAAGTCATCAAGGTCTAAAGACGCAAGAACTACCGCCCATGCCGCAAAACGCTTGTGTGGTTGGTTTTGATAAAGGCAGCTACCATCTGTGAAAACATGCATGATCTTGAACCCTGGGCATGCTTGAGGCGGGGCGGGCTCAGGCAGGGCAGCAAAATACGACCACCATTCGTGCAGGGTGGACGGCTTGAGGTCCCATCCATAACATGTCACAGCTTCTGGCAAATTGACAATATCCTGGAGGACAACTGCAGGGACAGACTTCCTCACCTGGGCAAAACGTTCACAAATCCAAAACCTATGGAATCTGCTATCACTACATGCACAGTATGGGCAAAGGTCGTCTTCACTTTCCCGACAGTATTTTTTGGCATCCTGGGTCACGTGAGTGCCATTTAGGAGTTTACGATAGAGGGCCTGGTCACTGACATTCTGGTGAGAGGGCCATTCTCTTGTAGATTGCGGCCAGACCTGGTTCAATTCTCGCAAACCTCCTCTGTGGGAGACGACACTGGCAACAACATGCAACCATTGCCACTCCACTCTCACTTTCAATTCAGCACAGGAGACCTCGAATAATGAGAAGGGCCGAAATGAATCTACCAATGCACCCTGTTCATTAACATGCCACCCCAAGCTTTGGACGCGCTTCATCAAAGTTGCTGTAATGCTGTTGTGCACTGGGAAGGAGTCATGTGCCATTCCTGCCAATGTTTCCTGCACCACGTCTGGCTTCCCGCAATCTTTGATGAAGCGAAACGTTTGAAAAATGCTCCAAAACTGTGGATCAGCCAAAGGATCTTCCACAAGGCCAAGGTGCAAATGCGCATTGCTACCAGAATGGTCCTCACGCAACCCTTTCATTGCTCCCGCTCTTAAAGATTGGAATGTGGCAAGACTGATGGTGGTTGCGGCTATGGCATGGAGGCCACGTGGCCAGGCAGCAGTCTTAATGGCACGAACTTTGAGTGAGTACCCACAACTTGACAACCTTAACCGAGGCCAAAGACAGCTGAGGCTTTGAACTCTTTCCATCTGCACACCATTTGTGTGTTGCTTGGTGACCTGGATTTGGGCTCCAAGGCTCTTGCAGCAAGCAGACAGTGCATAGCCTTGGTTGCGTAGCTTTTTACGTCCTTCAAAGTGCACTGCCCAAACATGTGACTTCCTCCTGTCAAGCAAAAGGTCAAGTTCCTGGACTAACAAGTCAAGAGTTTGGTATGCTGACTGCATGAGGTCAGGATTGCATAGCAAAAGCTGCCAGTCATCCACATATGAGATCGGTTGAACACTGGGCATGTAATGCCGGAACCATTCGTGGAAAATGACATCAATTACCATCATGGCAACACATGAAAGTGCATCCCCTTCTGGGAACCCGCAGGAGGAAAAAAGTTCCGGGCTCAATGATGCACGAATTTGAAACCTACGTGGCATGGCACTAAGGGCCCCTGCCCATCCAACCAGAGTAGGTAATGGGACTCCAATGATTGCACAGGCCTCCATCACAACCAACCGAGGGAGCATATTGAAAGCCTTTTGCAGGTCTGCTAGCAAGCCACAAAGTTGGACATCATGCTGCTGGGCATGTTCGATAGTCCACAAAACCTGTGACCAAACCTGGCCCGCAAAGCATTTCGGCCTGGATCCAAACAGTCCTACTGGCAAAACTGGGTCAAGCGCTTTGAGGATGATTTTAGAGAAGTGAGACCCCCAACACCGATACAAAATGCCAAAAACAGTGATAGGCCTAAAATCCATTGGTGCGCACGGCGTTTCAGTTTTTGCAAGGCTGGTTACCCTTCCTGCAATTACCTGTCTAGGCCATTCACCAGTTTCTTCTGCCCACCGGAACATGTCACAGAAGTTCTGAAGGGCGGCAATTGGCTGAGCTTGCAGGTCTTTGAGAGTCACTCCATCAAGTCCATGCGAGGTGGCTTTCTTCTTCAAACCTATGGAACCCCGCAGCATTTGGGGGGTCATCGGCTCATGTTCAATGTGAACCTGGGGCAATTTGTCACGTGCAAAATTCAAAATGGCATTCCAACGTTCAGGAGGAACCGATGTGTGCCTATCCCATTTTGTCTTCCACGCGTCCATGAATGCTTGAAACAACTCAACGTCACTTCCCCGAGGTGTCAGTTGCACAACCCGATCCCCAGGGGACATGTGTGAAACATCAGCCACCCAGATACAATCATCTTCAGCGTGTATGATTTCAAGGAGCTGGCCCTTGCACGACACTGGTTGCGAAACACCAACATCAAACGCTTGGTCAAGGGAAATAGAGCAATCATCATGATTCACTTCCACAACTGTTGCTTCTTTGGGCTGCAGGAGGAGATTGATCCCCTTGTCGGCATGGGACCGGCTGTCCTGGAAAATGAGATTAGGGTTCATTTCTCGCCTCAACCTAGCGTATGCTCTTGAAGATTTCTTCAACTGCGCTTCAAATGCTCTCACCGCTAATGAAACTGAGTCACATATGCGAGAAGCAATGTCAGCTGAAGGCGGGCAAACAGGCACGCAAGTAGGCGCTCCATGAACTCTGAATGCACATTCATTCCACCATGTACAAAAGGAGGGTTGGAATCCCCTAGCACGAAAAATGGAACCCCACAAGGCTAAGGCATGCTTACAGAACAAGTCATCCGCATGATCTCTGGCAAAATGCACATACGATTGCAGTCAAATGTTTGAAACCACCAACCAGTGTGGCTCTGAAATGATAAAATGGAAATTGTAATTTCTATCATGGGACACTATATATAACCAACTATATATAGTAGTATGAGATGTGGGTTTGTATGAATATGGACATATCCCCAGTGGCCATATTTTACTAGGGAACATACGATGAGAATCGGAATTGGGAGTACCCTTAGGAAACATGATTCCAAGCCAACTACACTTACGACAATCCGCTACCTACTGGTTGGTTGATAGGAGGTTCCAAAAAAAAAACAAAAAAAAAGATGAGCAGATAGACCCACCATCAACCAACCTATCAACCAGAAAAGGGGTATCAACCATTAATCTCCATTAAGTAATTAGTCTGGATTATTGATTAGTACGAGTACATGACCCAGACTAGTCCAGCCAGCCAACCAATTAACTAGTTGCTCACCATGTTGCCCGCTGGTAATTCACCATGTCGACCCAACTACAGCTGGGCATTTTGTGGATTATAACCCCAATTTCGTTATACCCTCTGGTAATTTAACATAGCTATTGAAAATGGCCATAGAAATAGTTGATTTACCCATTAAAAATGGTGGATCTTTCCAGTTCGCTATGTTAAATTACCAGAGGGTACACTTACTGTAGCTGTTGATGCTTGGTAGAGTCCATGTTCCCAACTAACCATCTGGCTTTCTCCCCAAAAAAAGGCTACCCAAGAAAAGGGAGAATCATGAGAAACTATCAGAAAGGTGTGTTCACTATGTCATATATTCTTTTAAAGTTTAAAACACATGTTATATATTATATATAAGTATCCAAAACATGTCATATGTTTTTTCTAAGTACATATATCTATATATATATATATAGATATAGATATTCTCTACAATATATAGATATGAAGAAATATCCACAGCCATGGAAGACGTGGTGAGTTCAATCACCCCTTGGAATCCAAACTCAGTTTTTCTTGCGAATCCCTTTAGATCCATAACCATCCCCCAACTCGTGGCTTTATCCAACTGTTCGAATCATGGTTGGTTATATCTCCCATATATTTCTTTCCTCTATGAATCTAGAATATCCCAAACAGAAAATTTCTATATGCATTATTGTTTCTTTCATTATGGCATCATGGTTTCTATCCGACTATAATCATCCTTAAAATAGAATCTGGATTGTTCAAGCAATCCTGCCTACAAATACCATGTTCTATTTACTTCATAATGACAATCCAAATAGACAATCAAACAAGTTTCCCTATCTCAATAGTAATTATTCTATATATATATATAGAGAGAGTACCTTTTCAAAATAGATAATCTCAACAAACACCAACTATGATCCAAAATTGAACAATGCATGGCTATTTGGTGAAAAATCATACTTATATTATATTCATCTATCTACCATTAAATTAGCATCTTGAACCTTGTTCATCCAAACCATGAAAAAAAACAATAATGACCTACCATGTTCCAACAAGATACAAGTAGAACTGTCTGACTGACTACTGGCTGACGAAATAAGAATTGCGTGATTTGCCGATATTAACATATATTAACATATATTGACATATATTAACATATAGCAACATATATTGACATATATTAACATATAATTCTCAACATATCAACATATATTAACATATATCAACATATATCAACATATATTAACTATTATGAAACTATTATGTGATATCGATACCTAATGTCCTAATGTTCCAACAGATACCATGATGATCCACGGCGAGTTCCTCGCCTCTGAGAGCCGCTGCCAGGCCCCGCGGAGCTGTTCGCGCTCCGCATCCTGACACATTAGAGAGAGTGAACCTGGGGATATCAATGGGTGATATAATCTTTATGTGTATTATAATATATATATATACACAGTATTATAAATGTATGTATATATATATACAGTATTATATATATACACATTATTATATATACACTGTGTACACTGTATATATATATGTGAGGTTTCCTAAGTGATAGGAGTACCCCCCCAGTACCCAGCTATCATCCTTTGCATTTTCGGATGTTCCATGCAATAAACCATCTTTTTGGGGTACCCCCATTTCATACATATATATATAATATAATTAATTGGATATAGAATGATAATGAATTATATAGAGATGTGATATTCATAAGAATGGTCAGAATGTCTTATATATATTATATACATATAAAACATAAAACCCTATGAATCCAGGCATACCTTCTCAAAAGATGCTGCTGGCTGCTGCTGGCTCCTGGCTTCGGTCGTAGCTTCTATTCAGAAGTGTTTGGATCCACAGGAATACATCCCTATGGATCCAAATACTTTAACATCTATAACTGAGAAGGTTGCCACTTGGTGGCTGATGCCAGTGCCTTTTGGACATATCCCCCTTCTGGCAATGATTTACCAATAGGTTGGAACAACTTATGAAGTGGGCGGATGTTCTGAAACCTTAGCCTTAGCCTTCCTGGCGATAGAGAGTTATTCAAAGTGGAACACTTTCATGTGTGAGATGCTTTTTCGACCTTAAGATCCAGTTGCTACTCCATCATCACCGTTGCTACCACAGCAAACCCACGCAGCTGGGACGGAGGGCGGCTCATTAATGGGAGTTACACACCCGCCAAGCGTATATCTTGTAGCATCTAATTATGACTAACAGTTTGCCATGGAAAATCACCATGCTATTAATAGGTAAACCATCTATAAATGGGCCATTTTCCATGGCTATGTTAAATAACCAGAGGGTATAATGTCAGGCTCAGAGTTTGACAATAGCAGAACAAGAACCATGGTCTCGGTACATTGGGAATTCGTTGTAATGGATTTACCCTCTGGTGTCATCAAACATGGCTGGACAATCCTCAAACTAAATGGCGGCTTTCCCAGAAACCCATGTTTGATGACACCGGACACCGGAGGGTATAGCCATTAGTAAAGTATCCTTTTATAACCTATTATTATCCCATGATTATCCCTATAAAACCATGTTGATGGCGCTATGACCATCCGCAAAACACAAATCCTTCAAATTCAAGTTGTCAAAGTTGGTGGAAAACCTGAGATGACTATCCACAAACGTCGCCAACCCTTCAAAAATCATGAGAACATCCACATCCACCATGGTTTTCTCTGAAAAAAACGCAGCCCCCAATGGCCCATGCGATCCAAGCATCGAGAGACGCCAGGAGTCGACGAAAGGAGCTCTCAATCAGCGGTTCCGGCTCCATCTTTTCGGCCGGTCACTTGAGCCACGAATTTCAGGTGCCAGGTGTTCCCATTGGTTGTATTCTTTGGGGGTTTAGTAATTAGGCTGAACATGATTACTTTGGGATACTTTGGTCTGAAAATCGGTCTCGTGCCTCCATGAATGGTGATCCGAACAGTTTGGTACGGAACTTGTGTTGCCGATCTGAAGCAGAAACAAAGATGTTACCCTTTCTTGTCATTAAACATAGCAATGGGAAATCTCCTACAAATGGACATGGGCCAATGGGCCAATGGGGAAATCATCTATGTTTACAGAGATTGAAAACATTGCTATGTTTGATTACCGGATGGTATCAATAGTTTCGATTGCAATTGTGATACTTGGCTGGAAACACACGTCCTGTTCGTCACTTTGTTTTGTGCAAAATGTTGATTTGGAGTGCAAAAAAATCATGAAACCGCAAAAAAAATGTAACGTTCACTTGTTTTTTGGGCAACCCCCATTCTCAAAATCAACCATAATGATTCAAATATTTCCTCATCAACAATTTCGGAATTGGAGACACCCACATGCCGCTTTCGAAATGGAAATATACTGTTCTCCAACATAGGCTACCGCCGCTGATGGTTTAGAACCTCATTTTCCCATTGGAAACCCCAGGCGTAAGCGGGAAATACATGAAAATACCCTACTTATCCCACAGAAAAAAAAACAGAGATATGGTGCCAAAGTCATAGAGGTACCCCTTAAATCATGAAGTCATGACCATTTTAATCCATGACTTAGTATTGAAACCCAGGGTGACTTGGGGTACCCTCTGGTAATTTCTTACATAACTATTGAACATGGCCCAGTCGAAATAGTTGATTTACCCATTAAAAATGGTGGATCTTTCCATCGTTTTTGGTATGTTCACCAGAGGCTACCTCCGTGTTCCGTTCGGAAACCTCCGCGGCGTGGCGCCATGGAATCGGCTGTCGGGCCTGCGCCAGCTTGGCTTTCGCCGGCTCCATCAAAGAGGTGTGGAAGCCGCCGGAGGTCTTCAAGACCTGCTGTGACCGAAAGCAATAAAGTTGTGATGGTTCATGATGGTTAGTACAATGGTTAATATGATATGATATACAGTAATATAATGTAATATAAGTATAATATAATGTAATATAATATAATATAATGTAATAAATATAATATAAATATAGTATAATATAATATAATATGATATGATATAATATAATATAGTATTATACAATATAATACAATGCTTAATAGCATGGTTAATCTACAGCTGAATAATGGTTAATATCATGGTCAATAATAGGGCTATTAATATGGTGAAATATGGTAAATAAAAAAATAAGAATGCCCAATAATGGTTAATTACGTGTTACTAATGGTTAATAATGGTGTATAATGATTACAATGTGGGGCCCCCTAGTTATGAGTTGGTTTATAAACCCCATTTAGCAGTATTTCTAAGATGTTATAAGTATCATACACCATAGTTTTTGGAGTTATACACCAACTTCAAGCTATCGGACCGGTGCCCCACAATCGTTTCGTGAAGCTGTGGCTGACGGGGATATAACGAACCAATCTATGGTTATATAAAATGGGTAAAATCTGGTATATAACCTGGTTGGTGGTATACCTACCCCTCTGAAAAATATATTCGTTCGTCAGTTGGGATGATATGATATTCCCAATCTATATGGAAAGTCATAAAATTCCATGGTTCCAAAGCACCAAGCAGTAACTATAACATATATATTCTGGAAGTAAAACCTATGTCATTGGGCTACCCCAAATCATCCAACACATGGACAGGGTCTCGGTGTTTTGGATCACACCCTGAAACTTGCAGCCAGCTATGGGGATGATTCTCCGAAGCCTCAGCTTTCGATTGTAAAACTCATGGTCAATCCCTATCTTCAGCCCTTAAACATCTTAAACACGCAGATTCACTATGGTTTAAAATGTTTTAAAACATGATGAAACATAATTAAACCACATATTTGGGACCATAGAATGGGGCTGTTTAATATCTTCATGGGGGAGGATTCATGGTTACTTAATGATCAACTGGGGATTTGTCAATTCTAGTTATTAGGGTACCTAAGCTTGATCCCAACTCTACGTTATGTGGAGTATAAGAAGGGTTTGATGGTAGATATATATATATATATATGTATATATATGTATATATATATATATTGTATATATATATATTGTATATATATATATATATGTACATAGTTAAAGGGGTAATTATTGGGCATTGGGGATTGGCAAAACCCTACCCGGATGGTACCCCAAAATAGCTGGCCTAGCTGGTGACCCATGCCGATCTTGAGCTATGGTATACTTTCATATATTGAGTAATTATCCGGAATAAAACAAAGTAACAACAAATAATGTGGGACCATTTACTCGGCATCACCAACCAGAAAAAAAAAACACTGACATCCAGTAACGAACGGGACGATATCAAACATTGGGATGATATTAAACCACTTCGAGATAAAAGCATGTACCTAATTAGTCCACAAGTTATTGGAGTGATGTTTAGCCGTTTAGCAACTTAGCTAGATTCTCACTGGGGCCGTAACACACGTACAACATCACTTCGATGTTCCCATCAATTGATTTAATCCCATTGAGAGAAATCCCATATGGCCCATATCCTATGAAAATGGTGACGATGTTCATCAGCTGAATCAGTTAGTTCTTGGATCTAAGTCCCAAAGTCTTCACATTCAAATAATCTTAAGTTGGTTGTATGAGTTTTTATATCTTCCATTGCATCATTTCTATCAGATTCAATCCCTATGTCTGATGATAAAAAAGCCACTTTTCTCATGATGTTTGCTGGCTCCAGCTCCATGAAAAATCCCAGTCATATCTTCCATGAAATATCCCAGTAAGTCAGTAAGTCCCGTAAGTCCCTGTTTCTGCTGATTAAATCCATTGTTTTCATCATTGTTGGTTTAAAAAATCCCATGATATCACCATGATATCACCATCTGACTCCGATCTCCGACCTTCGCCTGGAGGGCTCCACCGCTATCAGCCAACTCCTAGACCACGCGAAAAGGCATGGGGATCTGATGGGTAATACCCATGCGCTCCATGCTGGTATATTTACCTACAAAACTGGGCCATTTTTGGGGTAAATGTAGGTAAATATTCCATACATGGAGCATCTGGGATATAATGTACTGGTTGGTGGTATACCTACCCCTCTGAAAATATGAGTTTGTTGGTTGGGGTTACTATCCTAATATATCAGTAATTGATATAATTATATGATATAATGTAGTATTACATGGAGAGATGTACATAAATAATATGATCACTATGACTGTGACTGACCAATGTTTGGTCCGAAAATGCGGGATGTAGAAGATGTAGACTAGCCCCATTTATGGCCTTGTAAAAATAGGGATACTGATTCATCTGATTTATGTTTTGCAGCTGTAAACTCTGTAAACTCTGTTATAGAATTTGCTCACAGAATCTCAGAACAAACAAGACAAATGAATGACAACACATATTACCTGATAGAAGAAACGTATATTGCCTTAGCTGTCATGCAGCAATGCACCAGAATCAGTCACAAAGACTCGGTATTCAGTCCATCCAGATTCCACATAATTTGGTTGAGGGACATTCCATAGCCGTCTTGATTACCCTCTGGTAAACTAACATAGCTATGGAAAATCACTATTTTTAATGGGTAAATCCACTATAAATGGTGATTTTCAATAGCCATGTTAGTTTAACCAGAGGGTACCAAAGGGAAACTTTCACAGAAATGCATAGGTATAATAGGTATGAGTGAATTGCTGAACCCGAATGACGACTCAAGTTGAAGCAATTTTACCAGAAGCATATGCGGTCATAGGGCCACAAGGAAGAATGCAGCCCAAGTCTAATGCTTTCGAAGAAAGGCTAATATCATTCCAAGATATTCCAAGTGCTTCGAAGATCATGATGTCATTGCAAGTCTGACCCGAGTAGATGATCTGATGATCTAGGACTCTAGGAATCTTCGGTGGTTAAAAAAAATGTAAAAACCTCTCTTGTTGAGGAACCATGGCCAACCATAGTGGAGATATGCTGGGGATATTTTTTGGGATAACAGTGATAACAGGACAACTGAGTGGGATATCATGAGAATTCATGAATATTCATGTTGTTTTTGCTGGATAAGCTCCCACAGCTTTAAGGATTTTTGGCTGTTTACATGGTCCCATAAGTGGATCACATCAGGTCCTTGAGCTTGTTGATAGCTGTCTCTGTGCCAGCGCAAGAGAATCCTGCAGAATTGCAGTTGTCAGTGCTGATATTATCTGATACAGCGAGAACTGCAGCACGAAATCGTCTTCAATTTATGGATTCGTGGCAACAACAAATCGGACTTTCGATATCTTTCAAGAGTGCCCTCCAGTGAATCCTCACCAGCTTGGGAAACCGTGAACGAAAAATCTCGTGGCTATCCCCATGATCAACTGCTGCATTTGGGCATTTGGCCACTAGTTCCATGATGTGCCATGCAATTTTTTACCTGCAAACCAACATGAGTCGCTAGGGGGTTGAGACAACAACTCGCTCCCATCCCCCAGACCTTTCGGGAAGAGCTCATTGGCAATCTGACAGACGCCCTGCAAAATGAACGGAAGAAGTACTGTACTGGGGACATGGCAAAATTGTTTGGTTATCTCAACAGCAATACGGTTCAATGCCAGGAACTGGTCAATCTTACTGTCTGTAGTGATGCATATTTTGAAAGACTAAAAAACTGGGACCCGGGACTGTATGAAGCAATAATTGGTTGGTGGTATACCTACCCCTCCGAAAAATCTATTCGTTCGTCAATTGGGATGATGACATTCCCATACATTCCCAATATATGGAAAGTCATAAAAGTCATGTTCCAAACCACCAACCAGATATCTCATTAACCATTATTAACCATTATTAACCATCATCAACCATTAATATCCTTAATATCCCATTGGTTAATGGTTACCAAATAAACATGGCAGGCTTCACCGAAATCGCCCTTTTTAGACCAGCAATTTCACCCAAAGCCACCAACAATGCTGCAAGGAGAGCCATGAGACCAATCGCCCCGGCGATGTGACTCCACGATCACACTTCCGCAAGCTAAATGTTATAAGCACAGCAGCACTATCATTACCAAGCATCAAGCACCAAGCATCAAGCACCAATAATCATCATCATCATCATCATCATTCTTCAGTGTCTCTACTGTTTTTGCTTGTCCACTCCTAAGTCGCCCTTGAAATGCAAACATTTACAAAGCCAACAAAAACTGCTGCGCGAGCCATGCCCACCCCATAGACTCTAACGATATATTATATAAATTTATATAATATAATGCTATGACTATTATATACTATTATACTATGTAATATTCTGCGAAACCCACGTTGCTGGTATTGCCCATCTTTAATGGCTTAAGACAAAGACAAATCCAGTTGGATGGCTAAATCCGCCATTTTTCAAACAAAGCTCCACTTCTCGTATTGCTTGACTCTCCAAAGTATATCTTTATCATATCCCATGCAATGTTTCTAGGGTTTATCATGGTGGCCTAAATTCTTCATCATGGCTTTGCTAATAGGGGCTAACTAACATAACTATATGGAAAAGATCACTTAAAATTTCAAAAATCGGAGAAAATCATGAAAATCCACTATAAATGGATGGCCATTTTCAATAGCTACTAGGTGTATGTTAGTCATTACCAGAGTCTAATAGGGGCATCATCTGCAAAGCAGTTCCACCAAGCTACGAATCGATCCCAGGGGTCCTAGGGGTCCCAGGCTCATCCGCAAGCTACCTATTGAATCCCTAGATTTCCGCGATAAAATAGGTGTTTTGATCACTGAGAATCTGGATGAATAGGAATTGAAATCCCTATTTTCTGGAAAACTCTTGGTGTTTTTCACTGAGACCCAAATTTTGATCACTGAATCATGAAAGAAATCCCCATGTTGTCATTGTGAACTCATGAAAAATTACATCTTGAAATCATTTCAAGTCCCATCTTGCGATGGAGTACCCGATGTTTTTTCGCAGTTCCATCTTTGATAGTAAAAGTTAATCTTTGATAGAACAGGATGTAAAATTGTTTAAAGACGTTTAAAGATCAAAGAATCTTCCAAAACCTATACCCTACTTGGTTGGTTATGGCGGGATTTTCCCAACAGAGGTGGTTTGGGACTTATCCATACAAGGTGATCCCCTCCCCAGTTATAAGTTGGTTACATAGTCAGCTTAAAAAACCCACACATACTCTACATATTCTACTATAAACCATACCCTCTGGTAAACTAACATAACTATGGAAAATCACCATTTTTAATGGGAAAATCCACTATTTCTATGGTGATTTTCAATAGCTATGTTAGTCATTACCAGAGGGTACTGAATCTAGTGAACTAAAACCAACTTGGGCACTCATTAGCTAGTTCCATCTACCATAAAGTGGGCCCGCCTTAGCACCTTCGAACTTGCGGGCCTCCTCGCCTGAGTCAACCACATCCATGCTTTCAGAGAGATACTGTATAAATGATGTATATATACATATGATATATGATATTATAGGGATTTATAGGGTGTTATATATGTTTACTGTACAATGATATATGATATTACAGGGTGTTATATGTTTATATATTCTTATATGTGGTGTTATATGTTTATATGTGATTATATATGTTTATATGTGATTATATATGGTGACAATTTACCATCTTATCAATTTAGCCCCAGGTAAATCCAAGTAATCCAATATTTCAATATGTCCCTGGAAAATCTCCGATGGTTTTTCAATGTCTCCTTCAAATCTGGGCAGTATAAGGCCACTTCCCAGAGGGATTTGCTGCCAAAATCACCAACGAAACCAACTCATGCGAAAAACGCATGTGGATCCCACAAGGACTCCATTCTCCCACTTCATGAAATTCTAGTTGGTTACTAGTTGTTTGAAAACGGTGTCCGATTCATATGAGTTAGTGCATAATCCCCAATTTTGCCACGTAGTCAACTCCTCATAATGACCCAACAAGGGCATTTGTTATGTCTCATGTGGCGTTTCTTTACATGCTGGATTTCCCATCACCGAAAAGGCCAAAGGGAGATCAGGGATATTTAAAAAAACGTTTGAAACACTTCATTGGATAAAGTTATGTTAAAATTGTCCTTAGTTTATCACCAACTTTTCCACCAAGGGTTATGAACATAAGATGGTTTACAATCACACCGGTTGAAACATGGGGATTTCCATAAGGAACTTATCATAACCTGCATAACCGACTTTTCATGGGGATTTCACCATTGGTAAACCAAGGAGTTCCACGTTCCACCTATGGAAATCCCCGGAAATCGCAACGTCCACTGGGTGTCCCCAACAGAGACCTGACAACTTCTCCTTTTCAAAGCCAGCCACAGAGAGCATCGCCTGGTCCCAGGCGAAAGCATGGAGACACAACTGGGAAGACAGGAGTCTGCAACTAGAATATGTATATTACGTATATATTATATATAATATAATGTGTCTAGAATGTATATGTGATATAAACCTGTATATATATATATATATTATAGCATATTATAGCATATATACATATATATGGTTTGAAGATATTTGAAGAAATGCATGCCAAGGAATGTGAACAGATCATTAACAAACATCATGCAGTGACATCAAACCACACGATCTCATCCCATTAGCTCCACATGGCGATGTTCCAGTTCCCTATGCGAAATGACCAGAGGCTAATCCAATCTAATCCATATTCTCAACCATTATCATAATCAGTATTCACCATTCTTGACCATTATCTATCAATATTGGTCTATATGGTTAATGTATGTTAATGTGTCATTATTCCATATCTAATCCAATCTAATCAGTATTCACCATTATTGACCATTGTTACTAATCAATATTGACTAACCAATAAGTGAATAATGGTCAATCAGTATTACTAACCAATGAACAAATCCAATTGAAGATGCTTCAGTTTGAAGATCCCATGCCGAAAAATATGCGGTGTAGCTTATCCGATTAACCTCAATTAGTTCTGGATGGATTAGAAAGAATAGGACGTTTGGATACCTTTGGTCTCTTTGTCTGTTGAACATCCTCCTTTTCCATCCTTTTATATACTTACCAAAAAAAAACAGATTCTCTTACGCACGCACTGACAATTTCTGCTTGGCATCTCTGCAATGGCTAAACGAAACAAAAAAAAACATGACAACACCCAACTCTCTGCCACTACTCTCCCCCTTTGGGTGTGCAATCTTGTTTTGTTTTTTTTGTGTGTTGATTTTTGGTTGTTTTTTTTCGGTTTCTTGTTTTCTGGTTCCTTGTTGTTTTTTTTGAAGGGCTGGCAAAACAACACAAAAGTGAAGGACCTAGACCTGACTCTTTGCCAGTTCTCCCACTTTAGGGGTTGCAAACTTGCTTTTGATTGTTTTATTGTTTGCTTTGGGTCTGTGGTTCCATTAGAAAACCATGTAAAAAAACATGGCAAAATGCAGGTATCACTGGGGGAAGCTTAGGGGGCTTGGGACACAGATTAGGCAATTTTGTCTGTTTATGTAATTTTTCAAAATGTGCTTAATAAACATTGCAAAAACATAGGCAGTCCTTGAATTTGTCAAACTGATTTGGATATTGACATTGTTGAGTCAAACCCTTAAGTCAACACATGTTCAAACACTTTAGATGATTCCCTTGACAAGGAGTGATGCATCTCTTTGAAGTGAGTGCTCCCTTCAACAAGTGTATTTCTTGTTAAATGGTAGAGCATCCCAGTAATGATCAGTATATAAAGTAGGACATGTCTTAGTCTACTTGTATGTCAAAAATAAACCCTGTTGCACATGCAATGCCCTTTTCACAATATGTTTTCTTCAATGAAGAACACATGGTACATGTAAGCATGTAAAATTTGAAAATATGTCCGTCACAATTGCACATAAATTCTCTGAATGCATAATGTGATATTCTTCCAAGACAACGAACCATATTCTGAGAATAACACCCTTTGATGTAGGCAGCTCTCCTCTTGAAACATATTGTAATTTGAAAAAATGTGCATCTTTAAATCCTAAGACAATCAAACATTGATTGAACATGTGGTATACTGTATGCATGTAGCACTCTTTTGAAAGAGTAGAGTCGTCCTTGAAGAATCTGTTGTATTATTGTGTGCAACAACCCCTTGATATGAGTGAGATATTCGATTAAACGAATACACTATTGTTGGATAGTATTGAAACAATTTCTTTAAGTGAGAGTTGTCTAAATGAAGGCTGGGCTGATCTAACCAAGGGGAAGAGTACACACGTCACACAAAAGTAATCCAACTTTCCAAGAATGCTGCTTCTCCACAGGAAGATTGTGTTGCATGCCCTATACGACAATATTATATTGTAAGAAGCGGAAAAAAAAAAAAACATTCTTTAATAATGCTCACAGTTTCAAACATATTGCACTTTTGAAAGGGATGCTCTATGTCAATAATTCTGCACATATTGTGCAGGAATATTGACTTTTCTAAAAGGCTTTCAAAGGAAGCTTAGACATCTGGAAATGCACACTGCACTCCTTCAAAGGGCATGGTGCAACTTTTGAAGGAAAACATCATATTTTGTTTGGATATTGTCCCTGCAAAAACACACTGCATTGCCCCAAAGGAAGATTACTCTTATTCAGAAGGGTATGTTTTTTTGAATACTGCATTTGTTGGCAGGTATGGGGATGTTGTAATTATGTTGAAGACATCTAGCATATTCTGCAGAAATTGTGTTTTGTTGAAGGGACGCTGTATATAGTAGCATTGATCTAAGGTAGACTGAACACCTGGACACTTCTTCAAGCAATACATACTCTGTAGTGGACATGAACACCGTTTCATCTGTAGCTTAAGCTTTAACATGTGATTACAGTCTTGAAAGAAAAAACAATAAAAAGGCACTCTCACAGCGTCCTGCTCTCGAAAAAAACTACTTTTCGGCTGCGAAACTCTCATCCAAAAATGTCCCAAGCGATTCTGGAGGCTGTACCTGCTTCCCGATGGAGGCTGCGTCCTGCATGGCTGCACCACCTGTGACCCGCTGCTGAGTCTTTTGGTGGGGGGAGAATGGCTTTAAAATTGGGAATGTCAGAAATGGACTAGGTCCAATTAATATCAACAGTAGAGTCAAATGCAACATAGGATACACATGCGTTGATGTCAAAGACAAAAACAAACATATAAAGACATACATATATATATATATACACATACTAATTATATAAGGTCATAATTAAATATACCCGCAAGTAAACGTCGTTAAGTCACCCCAGCCGCATGGAAACATCTACACGTGCTGACTTAGAGCGACAAAAACATTTGGCAAAACACAATGGGCACGCTATCTGAAGATGATGAAGGTCCTGTATGATATAACATATAATATAAATATAATATATATAATATATTATATATAATATAATATATAATATATATAATATGAAATATATAATATAAAATGTATAAAATAAAATATATAATATACAATATATAAAATATAATACAGTATATAATATATAATATATAATATATAATATATAATATATAATATATAATATATAATATAATATATAATATATAATATAATATATAATATATAATATATAATATATAATATATATTATATATAATAT
>Ga0126342_10005861_pt1 | contig 21623 bp, 26 predicted proteins | sample Cyp1metagenome_FD_92528 | JGI IMG/M metagenome (GOLD analysis project Ga0126342, IMG submission 92528) | Coral microbial communities from Lord Howe Island, Old Settlement Bay, Australia - Cyphastrea 1 metagenome | ecosystem: Host-associated > Invertebrates > Cnidaria > Coral ... | reverse complement strand
ATAATCATATATATATAATCATATTTTTATTATCATATATATATAATCATATATATATATATAATCATATGTATATATATATATGCATATTAATGTAAGAGGTTGATAAACATTGCCAGTCTTAGATTCTGCGGTTTTTACGACACATGACCCCTCTTCCGAGATCCGTTTGACTTTCGGGGATCATCCCAATGGTCCTATGGTCCTATGGCTGGTAATGTCAACGACCCCTCAACGAATGGTGGGTACCCTCTGGTAAACATACAAAAAACTATGGAAAATCACCATTTTTAATGGGAAAATCCACTATTTCTATGGCCATTTTCAATAGCTATGTTAGTCATTACCAGAGGGTACCTAAGGTGGGTACCTAAGGTGGGTACCATTTATGACTTGTGAGTGGCATGAAAATTCATCACGAAAAAAAAGGGACCAAAAAAAAGACTTCGTGGTGATGCACCTGGGCTTGAAGAGGAATCATCACAAATATTTCTTCGGATATTTGGATGTGGTTTGATAATCATAATTTGTATCAGGGTTCAGATAAGGGGGGAGGAGTTGTGCAGAGGATTTTGATAGGTACAAGACACAAAGCATAGGGTGCGCAAGTACGAAATACAGAACACAATTTAATTTGACTCGGAAAATAATTCAAAATATGCACTACAAAAACCAATGCATCTGAAGTTGAAAAATAGCTGAAAATCGGAAATGCTAACATGAATTTTCCCAATAACATTTTGTAGTTGGGTCTATGCCATCCAAAGTTCCGACCAACATAATTTCAGTAAACATTTTGGGGGTGACGTCGTGACGTCGAACTAAATCGTACAGATTTTATGGATGCTTCAACTTCCTCAATATGTATATATATATATATGCTAACAACTACAAAATGCAAATGAGATTTTATGTTGGATGCTTCAACTAGCCAACTTGTACAACTACAAAATGCTAATGATATTTTGTGTTGGACGCTTCAACTAACTCAACATATACGACTACAAAATACAAATGAGGATTTGAAAGGAAACAACTACAAAATGAATGCAAATACAAAAAGGTTGGCCCAACTCCACTTTTTTGTACAAAACGACCCCTGGCTGGCAATCTGTACTGTAGCCCAAGTCCTCCCCTTTATGTAGCTGTTATTTGATCCCGGTTTAATTTGTGATATGGGGGGTTCCTCAAATGGGGGTACCCCAAATCATTCATTTTAATCAGATTTTCCATTATAAACCATCCATTTTGGGGTACCCCGCCTTTATGGAAACCCCCATATGGGTCTGAAAATGGACATACCAATTTATGGCCATTCTCATCTCGCCCTCCATTGCTTTCCTGGTGCTTGGAACACTCAAGCTGAAGGGCCTGAATTCTTTCGGAATCAAACTCCGGTTCCGTGAACTCCCCCCAATCATAGATAGTAAATTGGTTCCCTTCCTAGTGGTGGTTAAGATCTGCCCTTAACAAACCAAAAAGTGGTCACCAAAAAGGGGGAGATGGAGGGCTGGTTTTCGTGAGGTGTCAAAGCATCTCCATTGTCCGATGTTCGCTGCATATCATAGCTGTTCATTTCTTTCACATCCCTAAAATCAGTATATTTTTCATTACAGTATATACTTTGGCCGTTTCACCATGTTTCACCCAAAAAAAAAACAAACACCTCCGACACCTCCGTTTTTTTGCACCAAACACTCTCCATCCTCGAGGCGCACTCTTCCTTGTACTCTGCGATCTGCGTTTCCAACTTCTCGATCTCTGCGCTGAGTTCGTTGTTATACTTGAACAAGGAGAAGTTGGTGTCCTGCGGCTTGTGACCATTCCTATTGGACGTCAAGCATTGCTAAACTCAGCATTTTGTGGATCAATAGTTGGCATCTTTCACCTCAAACCACCTCACTGTCCTCGGCATCGATGAAGTTTTGCACCAGTTGATCAATGTCACAAATCCCCGTTGCAGCCTGAAACAGGACACACCTCTGGCAGATTGATGCCAACGCTGATTTTCTTGTCGACTCAAGTTGTCCAAGTTCATCTCCATATATTCATGCATATTCATGTGGCAGTGTGTCAAAACCTTGTACCCCTGTAGTTCACATCAAAATAGCTGGTAAATGGATGTTCATCCCACTAAAAATGGTATTAATAGGTATTGATCCATATCCATGTATGTTCCATATTCTATGGCTGAAATCCATGCGTAGAATCTTGGTGCAATTCCCCCAGTTTCTTGGCGATGATCCGCCTGGATGCGAGCAAAGGCCTCCTCATAACTCGCCACCTGCGGTCGATCCCATGTTGCTGCGTGAAAATTCTGTGGATGAACATATAGAAAAAAACGCTCTATTGATCACCTATTAACATCTATTAACCTATATAATACATGTGTAAATATATATATATATATAATTATATATACCAGTCCTCACGCCAAGTCGGAAAGCTGCCGAGGCCGCCCCTTGGGCCGCCCTCTAGCCCCCCCCTTTTTCACGCCCCAGGGGATCCTGTTCGGCCGGGCCTTGTCCTGATTGGAGGTCATGGTCACCAAAGATTCCGTCGTGTGCCAGGTATGCCTGGCCATCGGCCATTGGCCATGACGGATCTCCCTGGATCTCCCATAGAAAAACAAAAAAACACAAAAAACCAACCATACTCCACCATTGAAATTTTGCATCCCCTCCCAGTTTTGGATGCAACTTGAGATCCCAACTTGGTGATTTTCTTCTTGTGTTTGTCCTCCTCCTTTCCTTCACCTCGACGGGATCGATAAATCGACAATCCAGCCAGCCACAAAATACGTATCAAATTGGATGTGAGAAACTGTATGAAACTGTGAAATATATGTCTTTTTGGGGACCTCTAAGAATCTCTTGGATAGATTTCGACGTGATTTCAAGCATAAACATTCCCCCTGGGGATCCAAAGTCGGATCCAGACGCCAGACTAGGACGATTGGGGATCCAAGCCATCTTCCTTGTTTCCGCGCACCTGCCAAGTTTTGCCATCTCTCGGTTGTTTCTTTCATCAGGGGAGGAGAATGTCGGAATGTCCCATCACCCAACTCTTCGGATCATCTACAACCATCAGAAGGGGGTGTTTCAATCCGCCAACTCTTGGTGAGACATACTACCACAATCCGCCAAAACGGTACATTATCACCCCCTGATCCTGTTGCCATGGTTGTGTGCCACAAGGATTGTGGGTAAATTTCAAGTGTAGCCAAGATCAAAGTTCTCTCAGCTGGCCCAAGTAATGGATATGATGAACATCCCAGCAGCTGAAGAATTTGTGAAAGTCTTTCGGGGATAAAATAATCACCAAAATTCTTGCAGAGTTGACTTCGAACTAAAGTGCTGGCAATTTCTTAGGACCACCGAAACCCTCCAATTGGTTTTTCCCTTTGTTTCTTCGAAAGTGATGGGGCAAAAAAACAAACACCGTGTCTTGTTTTTCAAATAAAAAACAGGTCATTGTTTAAAAAAAAATTACTGTAACATACTGTAACAAATACTATTGCTAATCCTGTGGTTATTTAATATGGTTATGGAAAATGATCCATTTATAGATTTTATGATTGTCAAGCAGAAATCAGTGCAAACAAGTGCAAACCGCAAGCGAATGCAATGGATTTTCTGCATGTGGTGAACGTAGCTTCGGCTGAAGTACTACAGGGGTTTTGGGCCGATAGGCCATTGCAAAAGAGTGGATCAAGTAGCTTCCATGCCACTTGTTTCAATCAACATCCTTTCAATTTGTTTGTTAGCACGGAGCTGGGGTACTTGGTCCTTGTGAAATACAGTGATCAACACGGGCACTGTACATCCAATCAGTTCGTGTTGATTCGGCAAATCTTGCATGGCCACTGCATTCTCTAGCTTACGCCACACCTTCTCGGTCGGGCTAAGCTCAAATCTGCCAAATGTCGTGCGCAATGGAAATTCTTAAACGCTAAAGCGGGGCTCAGGAGTACAAAAACTTTTCGCAGCGCATGCTACTTGAAGGCCAATTCCAGCAAGAAAATGCCATCCTCTCTTTTCACACAATCCATGCAAATAAGGCATGATGGGATCGTTCCCATCCACAGCGACTCCAGGCATCTCAGCGCTTGCTGACATCTGTGTGATTGGAGATTTGCAGCTGCGCGCCTTCAACACGATGAATTCTGGGCTGGAGCTGATGCTCCAAGTTCCTTTTGAGATGATGGATCTCATGTGACAGGTCCATCTCCTTCGTCCCGCCATCTACCCACATATTCTCTGTTGCTGTCCATTTCAAGGCAGTGTTCGGCTTGCGGAGAGATCACCGTCAGCCAGACATGCAAAGTAGCAACCCTGAGAGTAGGTCTTGGTGATGGATTCGCCGGCATTTGAGCCGGGCCATCACGTTGTACGTTTCCGAGCGCGGCGTCGGAGACCATGACGATTCCAGCCGTGCGATATAATCGATTGCACGAAAAATCAGTTCAAATTTGGAAGTCAATTTGAATGCCTTCGCCAGGGAGTTCGCCCTCAAGATCGTAGAAATCGTGGGCGGGCTCTCTCCTTGAAGTGTTGACACCTGAAAGCCCATATCGAATCGAACTTGTGCAACCAACCATTGGAAGCTTCCAAGCAGTGCTCGAAGTGTCTTCGTCTCCGTCGCATCCAGCTTGGACGATGGATCTGATTTGCGGTGGCGAGGCAAAACTATCTCTGTCTGTCAGGCTCTCATGGTATTCATGCATGCTCAAACAGACAGTTCCATCACTTGCCCTTCTGATCCTTTTGCCACACCAGGTGAAATCAGTCTCACAACTTCCAAGACCTAACTCGGCGCCTATGGCATCCAATGAAGCCTTTCCAGCTGCACCACCTGCGAACAAAAGATCGTCCACATGTGCGACAACTACGGCCTCCAGGGTCTTCTCACCAGCATCATTGATGACCCAAAAGCACCGCATTGCAGCATCTATCAAGGTTCGGCACCAACCATGCTCTGCCATGGATCTTGACAAACGGAGCCACCATTCTCTGGGGGCGTCCGCCAGCACAAACATTCCTTTCAACACTCAGCAAAGCTGACCAGGTGTCAAAGGAATCGGCGGATTGCGCCTCTCATCCACACCACAAAGGTAGAGCTCTCTTCTGAGGTACGGATCTCCCTTCAAAAAGGCGCTTTTCACATCTGCAGCAATCAGCATCCAATGTGTAAAGAAAGCAGCCAAGGAGAAAAGAAAATGTTGAGCCATCCATGAACCAGTTGAGGCATCAGATCGGAGATTGCCTTCCAAGTCGCTTTTGTCCTTATAGCCTGGCACAACGATGTGGCTGCTTGCCTTGATAGGCAAAGGATGAGATGCCGTGCGAAGTCCATAATGTTTGTCCGTCAGAACGAAATTCGATCCAGTTCCGGGCATCGAGCCAGATCCTTTCGGACTTGCATTGATTCTTGCATGGACAACACTTGGATTGCATTGTGGTCAACGTAAGCATTCCATCCTTGGACAGTAGCGTCACGCCATAGAGTCTTCTTTGCAGGAAACAGCTGGGTCCAATGATACTCTTTGCGAGAAGCTTGTATGGTCAGAGCATCAGAACAACCATCTTCTGCTGCACCACAAGGGGGTTGAGAACCCTACTCACGCATGAGCTCCCAATCACGCTCGCACAATAAAAAACATCTTCCATCCAAGGTACAGGTACCGTGGTCATACTCCAAGCACGCCTATCCAGCTCCACCTCAACTTGCAGTCGAAGTAGGGGATGTGCACCTGGACCAGATTCAACTACATTGCATCAAAGTTGCTCCCATGTCATGGTGAAAGCTTCAAAGGCAGGTTTCGCTTCCACAGGTCCAGAGTCTGGCGGACCGGCATCATCCCGAGCAACCTCACCTGCTCGTGAAGGACGCGCCAACTCTTCAGAAGCAGCACGCTTGACACCACGTTCAGTGTCCAAAGATCGAGCTCTGGCCATAGAGGATTGCAATGACGTAGTGCTTGGCAATCTCGAGCGCCCACGTTCAGGCTGTTGATCTGGCATGCAACATTCAAATTCTGCGTGTCAGAACCAAATTGAGAAGCCACATCTGCAAGCATCGACGATTGTTGCCTTGTGGTTGTAGAGCTGCCACAATCTCAGAGTTGGACAAAACAGGAGGTGCAAGAACAGCAGTGAAAGGAGCTGGTGCTGCTGCCCATCAAGACCATCATCCAACGATTCAGGCTGTTGCGCTGGCAAAGCATCATCGGCAACAACGTCACGTTGTGCTGCTTTCAGCACATCATCTATTGCAGCCTCCCAAGAACCAGCAGCAATCTTCTCAAGTGACGATGCCTTCCGGACATGTTCCATAGGGCACTTGCAGAGCTGGCCGCGAAACGACACAAAACAACTTGCAGCAAACCCAGTGCCGTTGGCACCTTCTATTGCAACAAGTAGCCCAGGCCATGCCATCGTCGTAGTTGAAGTCGACGCCCTGGACATCCACTGGCCATCTCTTTCTTGCTTTGGTACTTCTGTGCTCTCCAAAAGAAAACAAGATCACCAGGCTGTGGGGCATCTTCTGCAGTGGATCTTCCCAACTCAGCTTGACGAAGACCTCGACTGTAATGAAGTCGCACCATTGCCACTCTGGCCGTCTCTCTAATCGCCGCCTGCCGGGCCATTGATGCATCAGCTTCCAAAAGTGAGTGCTCTGCCGGATGTCCAGAGAAATTGTTCAAGACATCACCAGCAAATCGAGGATTGCGGCCTGCGACAAGCTGCAAAGGGCTGATGCTGCTCTCATTGGGGTCAGTGCTGTAGGCTGATACAGCTTCACCAACTGCCTCTTGAATCTCTGACAAGGTGCTCACAGCATGCGTTTGGCATATGGCTCCTGTGATCGCCTTCAAGGTTCCACCTGACCTTTCAGTATTATCCCATTTTCCCACGGTGCACCGACTCCTATGTGATATAGGTAGATTGATTTGGAGTCGCACCAATCACCATAAGCAGCAGAAATAAATTCACGTCCTTGGTCTGCTACAAGTGTGTGAGGAGGCCCCATCAGTGGAAACCACTGGACGGTCATGACATGAATCACTGCCGCACTTGACTAGTCTTCCAATTTTCAAAACTCTCGCAGCTTGAGATCGGGAAACGTGGTCTGTGCAGTGAGCCAACGTATTGCCTTCGCAATGAGTCCTCCAAAATCACCAAATCCAAATGCACCTGCTGACCAACTTCGCTTGTTCTCTTTGAGCGTAGCCACCACCGGTCGAACCTTGGCCTGCAAAATGGCCACTGTGTCCTTCGGTTCCACCTCCACATAGATCAAATGTGCCAAGCGAACCAAGTCGTCCTTGTGAGTGGGCAAACCCCCACGAGGACCAATCAACTGTCTGGCCAGTTGTGTTCGGTCTTCCTCTTGCACTTCCTTTTGAACTTTGGCCTTCATTTCTTGGATCGCCTCCATCTTCAAACGCTGTTGCTGGCCACGCATGGTCTTTGTCACAAGAAAACTGTTCAGCAGGGAGCCTTCCAAGAATGCAAGGCGCCCGCCAACTCGATCTCAAAATCGTTGAAGCTCCAGGATACTGTTCTTGGCTGTATGTACTTTGGCTTCCAATGCCAATTCATGGTGAGCACGAGGAAGAACAGCTTGGACAACCATCGCTTCAGCCTGCGGGATCCATGACTGCACTGTAGATACAGATGGGTATGGATAGGGCAAGTAGCGCAAGCAGGAGCGCGCCACCACCCACAATAGCAAGCTTTGCTCGTACCATTGACGCGTTCCAAGCAAACGCATGATGAACCTCCTCCATCGGTACGGAGCAAAGGCTTGCCGACATTCGGCCACCAGGGTCTTTTGAGCCACAAGCCACAAAGTCGAGTCTGGGCCATAAGCGCAGGGAGCAAGGCCGCTTGCTGAGCTTCCACTGCCAGCACGAGCACCAGGACGTCGTAGAGGATGTTGACGGGGAAATTGTTGCTTCAGAGAAGCTGACATCTTTTGAGCCCAGCCGTCGCATTAGAGATTGGCTTCGTGTAAGCCCATCAAGGTTTCGCTGGCATATATTCCACTTGCTGTCAAATGGTGCTCATGCTCAACAACTGCATCACTGGAGATTGGACGACCTGATAACCCATCAGATATACGACGTTTCAACCAATCAACTGCTTCCAACTTCAACTCTATGATATTGTCCAAAGCACATTTTCGCCAACTTCCACCATCAAGCCTCTGCCAACGCAACGGCAAAACGGCAGCATGAAGTGACCCACTGCCATCTGGTCTCCAGCCTTTGCGTTTGCGAGCTGAGAAAGGTGCACTCCAACGTTCTGTTGGCGAAATGCAGCACAGCCCCTACTGAGTCCAAGAAATCTCGGCCCAATAGGCATCCCAGAAATGCAATGGGCACAACTGAAATCCAAATGAGCATCACCTTCCTAAAACACATGCTGGCCCCGAAAGCGCTTTGAAGAAGTGACCAAACCACCATTTCCAAATTTAAACCGCTCTGGTTCATCAGCCGTGAAAACCAAATCTACCGCATGAGGAGGAGCCAATTGTGCAAGTTTGGCCATGTATGAATCCATCCAAACGGGCCCACAGCAAGTTCGATTGCATGCAGAGTCCAACGCCCCAACGTGGAACTTGTCCTCGGAGAGAGCCTGAGCAGAAGCAGCTCTCAACTGGCCATCTCGCTGAATGCTTTGGGAAAGTGCTTCATGCAATGGAACTGAAAGACGATGAACAACTGACGCTTCATGGGTCTTGGGTTCAATGGTATTGGGGATCTCGACAGCACCAGGTGATGGGGTAGATGTCAAAGAGGATGAAATGGCCAACTCTGCCACTTGTTTTGCTTTCGATTTTGGTGCAGAAGCGCTGTTGCGTCCCAAACCAGCACCTGGCATGGTGCATTCCCTATCTCCAGCCCAATGGCCGTGCATCCCACAATCAAAGCATGCATGCTTCCCAGGTGCCTTCGAGACGCAACTTGACCAGTCTTTCCATTGCCCTTGCCACCACCAGAGCGGCCATAGCCACGATCCTTTCGGATCTCTTGCAGGCGGCTTCTCGCCTCTTTCATCGTGACTAAAGCCTCAGCGGCCTGTTCTCAAAATTCCGCTCTAAACATTCCAAATCTTCGCCTGGAAGCCCCATCTCTTCGGCCTCTTCACAAAGCATCCAGCCTGAGTTTGGAGAATGTCCTCCAATGCAGGCTTCACAACAGCAGTCTCATGTTGAGTCTCAGCAGGAATCATCTCTGGCTCGTCTTCCTCTCCATCCTCAGGGACTTCAGTAATCATCACTCTTCGAGCCGGATTGGAAGACGCTGCACTGCCACGACTGAACGGTCTAGAAAAATTCGATGATGCCCTGCTAAATGTTGAACCTGCACTTGAAGACGCTGATGGTGAACCCTGATTAGACTGTCGTGCTCCAAACGTGCGCTTGATGGTCAGCTTCGGTCGGAACATGGGGTCTGACATGTGGAGGTCTTTGAACAACCTCACTGTTTCAGTCTCAATTGTCTGATAATCCTCCGCACCTTGCGATGCAGTCTCAAGCAACTGCTTGCGCAAAGGATCAAGTCCAAGCATCTCCTTATAATACCAACCAACCTCAGAGGACGGCAACTGCACCTGTTCAGGGCGAAGATCTGCCACAACAGATCGAAACCGTGTAGAAAACTCAGAAACTCTCTCTCCAGGTCTGCGTTGAGTCCCAAGATAAAACTGTGACCTCACCTCGCCCTTCGTATCCAGCGCAGTCATTCCATTAATGCCCTCTAGAGCTTGCATCAGTTTATTCAAGCCAAACAAATAGTCTTCCTTCTCCATCTCAAAGACTTCACCACTATCTGGGTCAGTGATGGTCTGAGCCGGACGATACTGCAAATCCTCTGGAGGGAACTCTTCACCACGCTGCCTAACAATCCCGGTCTGTCTAAGCAAGAACCGAGCCGCTAAGTTGTACTTCTTGGTGCTCTGCAGGTCCAGCGACGAGACCCACAATTTCATTTCACGTTGGAAGGCCCTCCACTTTGTTGGAGCACCGTCCCATGTTGGAACTTTCGCCCAAGCACCCGATCCTTTCTCCTCGCTATTCTCCGCCATGACTGGTCTTTCACTCCACAAGACAAATGCCAAATTCCTTCAAAAGCAGCAAATATCAAAGAAGTATGAATCCACCAGTCAGGGAAAATGCAGACGATCGGGTCAAGCACCGTGCACGATGACACTCGCAGAGCAGCATTCGCAACGCTTGTTACTCAAAGTCAACCGAACAAAATGTCACACAAAATTCTGAATTGATTGCAAGACACTAGATGCTCTGGCCCTTGCATCGCAACGCTAGCTCCGGTGCCACTGTCAAGCAGAAATCAGTGCAAACAAGTGCAAAGCGCAAGCGAATGCAATGGATTTTCCGCCTGTGGTGAACGTAGCTTCGGCTGAAGTACTACAGGGTTTTTTTTGGGCCGATAGGCCATCGCAAAAGAGTGGATCAAGTACCTTCCATGCCAATTGCTTCAATCAACAATGACAATGATTATAAACATTGTGTTTTACCTCTTAAACATTGTTATTTTCCAGTTCGCTGCGTTAAATAACCAGAGGGTAATAACGATAATAATAACTCCATACAGTACCAGCCAAGGTTCTCCACGAATTATCACAAAAAAATAAAGATGTATCGATTTCCGGCACAAGTTTGGAAGCCACCATTCTGCACGCAGAACTGAAAGGATGGGTATGATCTAACCTGTCAAAACATGGAAAAACCGTGGAAAAAAAACACACTTGGATTCCTCGAAATTCGGGCATAGGGCCATGGTCAAGGGAGCGTTTCAACCGCCCAGTTTTCCAGGTTCGGTCCCCCTGTCCGTTCTGTCCCCCACCTTGGTGCGCATGAACTCCTTCATACCTTGGTCGAACGTGAAGGATGTGGAAGAAAACCATTTTCGCACAACGAAACATGTGTCACTCCTGGAATATTCACCATGATGATCCCATAGACTTCAATGGTACCCAATATAAATCAACAGCCTACAATGTGAGGCCCCCGGCCACGATAGCGTTCAGTTGCTTCAAAAAACTCCAATGTCACTATGGTTTATGGTATTTGTACCCTCTGGTAATTTAACATAGCTATGGAAAATGGCCATTTATAGTGGATTTTCCCATTGAAAATTGTGATTTTCCATAGTTATGTTAGTTTACCAGAGGGTAAACCAACTTATATCCTGGGGGCCTCACATTGTATGAATCCTATGAATCCAAGTGACGCTTGTCGTTCTCGATGAGGCGGCCCAACTCTCGCCATTCCTGGTGGATATCTTTCATTGGTCACCAAATGGGAAGTTCACCAGGAAAACGATACGTTTGTATATAATATATATATGTGTGTGTGTATACTATTGTATACTGAAAACCAATCAAACATCTGGAGTTAACATGATTTACCAACAAAACTGTTGGAAACGAAGCAACAAAATCGGGATTTGAATGGATTTGAAGTTCAACCATTTACACTACCCAACAAACATTTAAGGACTTCAAGATGTTTCGAATGCAACCTGCGAAACGTGGCAGCTTTAATTTTTTGCTTGGCAACCCCAACGGTCCTAGGATTTCTATCCATTTCATGGGCTCAGTGTGTCCGGTAACCTGGCTACAAAGAAATATGAGGCTTCCATAAATGAGGCTATCCTAAAATGGATGGTTTATTTCATGGAAAATCCTAAAATCACATGGATGATAACTAGGGGTATACCCCATGTATCGACTCTTTTTGGAAGATCTTCCTCCATTTTCTCAAAACCGAGGCTACCTGGCTACCTCAGTTGCCAATCTGCTTCTTTCCCGCCGCCCAATGGCCCAGTCCTTCTCAAATTCAGCATGCTCTTTGTCTGCTTGCTGCTTCAAAGAGGCCTCGGCACCATGCGGCAGCATGCGGCAGCATGATGCACAAATTGTCTCTGTTGAACGGATTGAATTTCAACGTGGCAGTGTGTCAAAACCTTGTACCCCTGTAGTTCACATCAAAATAGCTGGTAAATGGATGTTCGTCCCCCTAAAAATGGTATTAATAGGTATTGATCCATAGCCATGTGATTTTTCAAGTTGTCTCAAGATGTTTCAAGGTTTTTCCCAATTTCTTCAAGATTCATCCAGATGTTTTTACGACTTTTCCGCGGAAATCTGCCAACCTTCCCCAACCTTCGGTGGGGCCCCCGGGCCATCTGCGCTTGAGCGCTGTCGCGCGCCTCGTAGGCCGCATTGGCCTCAGAGATAGACCGATAGACCAGGGGAGTTACCGAAGATCTTCAGATCTGTGAACAAATCATTTGAATCCTTTATCTTTATATATGAAATTTCTGGGATAGATAAAATCGACTTGACTTTTCTATAGATACTTTTTATGACTTTTCTGGGATAGATAAAATTGACTGACTTTTCTGGGATAGATACTCTTATGACTTTTCTGGGATAGATACTTTTGACCAAAGATCTTGGGATTTAAATGATGATTGGCCCAGATAAAATGTTGAGATCATTTGACATAGTAACAACCATGAGGAAGCGCCAGGCGGAACCAATGAACAACGCCCGAGCTTTCCCACAAAACTTCTGATATCAGATGACCAACAAAAACTGGCCATCTTGTGGTTCCCCAGGTGGCTTCGGCAAAGTCAGCGAAAAAGATCTCAACCCACCAGTCTATGATGGTGATCTGCGGTGGATTGCCACAGAGGAGGTGAGTCGTATGCCAAAGAGAGGAGGTGACCGCACAGAAATCCAACCACCAACAACTGGCTGCATTTCTGTAAAAATAGGCTACCCGGCTACCACTAAATCCATCATTTTCTCATGTTCCCTCTTGCGGAAAATTGTGGTATCCACCAATCCACCATTCAGATCCCCACCTGCTCGATGATATTGGCCATCTCTTTCTTCTTCTGCTGCCTGGGAGGGAAGCCACGTGGCGACTTCGGCTAGAAATGGTGGGTCGCCAAGCCCATTTCATGTGCCAAAAATACTCCTTTGAAGGTTTGAGATATCCTCTTTGGAAGTTTGATCAAAGTGAGGATGCACGTGGATAAACTATGGGTTCAGAATAGTTTTTGGATTTTTTTTTGACTCAGGTTTTGGATTTTTTTTGCTTTAAATTTGCTTTTTTTTCCTGGTACCATTTGCCTTGTATTTGCAACAGTTTGGAACTAGAATCTGTCATTTTGCATGGTATTTGCTACGTTTTGGTATGATTACTTTGCATTTTGCATGGTATTTGCTACATGCTGGCATGGTTACTTTGCATTTTGCATGGTATGTGCTACATTTGGCCATGTTCGCCTTCCATTTTGAATGGTATCTGCCACGTTTTGGCACTTCAACCTCTCATTTACATGGTATTTGCTACATTTTGGTACTTCAAACGTTCATGTGGATTTCTTGAGAGTTTCTTGAGGTTTTCATTTAGGGCTTCATTTAGGGTTTCATTTAGGGTTTCACTAGGATTTCATGTAGGATTTCGTTTGGGGTTTCATGTAGGGTTTCTTTAGGGTTTCATTTAGGCTTTCATTTAAGGTTTCTTTAAATTTAGAGTTTCTTTAGAGTTTCATTTAGGGTTTCATTTAAGGTTTCTTATCAGGATTTCTTATCAGGATTTCCAAACGTTCATGTGGGTTTCTTTGGGGCTTCTTTGGGATTTCATTTAGGGTTTCATGTATGGTTTCTTTAGGGTTTCATGTAGGGGTTCTTTAGGGTTTCATTTAGGGTTTCATGTAGAGTTTCATTTAGGTTTTATGTAGGGTTTCTTACCAGGATTTCTTATAAGGAGTTTCAAACGTTCATGTGGGTTTCTTTAGGGTCATTAGGGTGTCTTTAGAGTTTCATTTAGGGTTTCATTTAGGGTTTCATTTAGGGTTTCATTCAGTGTTTTTTAGAGTGCCGTTTAGGGTTTCTTTAGGATGCCATTTAGGGTTTCATTCAAAGTTTCTTTAGGGTTTAATTTATGGTTTCTTTAGGGTTAATTTATGGTTTCTTTAGGGTTCATTTAGGGTTTCATGTAGGGGTTTCTTATCAGGAGTTCTTATCAGGATTTCTTTAGGGTTTCTTTGGGTGTCACCTGGGTCGTTAGGGTTTCATTTAGGATACAAACAGGAGAAAATAAAGCAAAAGAAAAGAAAAAAAACAAGAGGCAGTAAAGACAGGAAGCAGAGAAGCAGAGGAGCAGGAAGTAGAGCAGCAAAAACACATGACTAAAGAAAAAAAAAATGTAGAACAGTAGAAGTAGAAAGGCAAAAGCAGAAAAGCAGAGAAGCAGAAAAGAAAAGAAGCAGGTAAACCAGAGAAGCAGAGAAGCATGACGGGCAGAGAAGCAGGAAAAGCAAAAAGCAGGAAAAGCAAAAAGCAGAGAAGCAGAAAAGCAGAGAAGCAGAAAAGCAGAGAAGTAGACAAGCAGAGAAGCAGAAAAGCAGAGAAGCAGAAAAGCAGAGAAGTAGACAAGCAGAGAAGCAGGAAAAGCAGAAAAGCAGAAAAGCAGAGTAGACAAGCAGAAAAGCAGGAAAAGCAGAAAAGCAGAGAACCAGGAACCCAAAAAAAAATCCAAAACCTGCCGCGGAAAAAAAAATAACTCGCCCTCCATAAACTATCCCAAAGAAGTGTCATCTTGAGTTCCAGTAACCTGGGCATGTCTGATGTTGCCCAATACCCGGGGGATTGCCTTAGTCCTTGACCGTGTCATTCTGAGTCTTTGGATGGACTGATGGCGTCACAAATCAGGATGCAGCAAGCAGCAAAAATATCAAAAATGGGAAAGACACATTTCATGATTTCATCATCACATGTACTCCAAACAAATAGTGTGTGTATACCATGTTTGGGTCATGTTTCTGGTGAATATCACCATATATGGATATATGTGGCAGTGATATATAGTGTGTATATATATATACAGTATATATATATACAGTATATATATACAGTATATATATATATAGGTATTTTGCAATCCTTAAACCCATGGGTTTTACGAAAATGGTCGAGGTTTGGGCGTCCGGACAACTCGTTTTCCAGCTTCCGGTAGATGTCGTCAAAGACCTAGGTCGCTCCCACTGGCTTTCGTGGGAGGACTCCTGAAGTTGCTCGACATGGTTTGTATCTGCGAGTTGTCTTCGAATATTGGGTAACCGGGTATGGTTCATATGGATTCGATGAGTCAAAATACACCAACATCCTTCTGTTCACACCAAAATCGCTGGTAGTTTTGGATGCTCATCCAAGATAAAAATACTAACAATAGCTTTGGATCCATGCCCATGTCGGAGTGGACCCTGACGACCCTGACGACTCTGACTTCAGAAATATGATCACCGACAAACAGAGGTCCCCCTTGGCGTACGTGGCTCCCCAACTAGTCTAAGTAGTCCAAGATCCCGGCCACACGTTCCCGTCGCAGGGTATCGATCCTGAGAGTGGCGTGCACTTATCCTGTGTGCATTTCAGCCTCTCGTTTTCTATTAAAAAATGACGAAAAAACACAAAAAAAAAACGCTCCAATCATCTCCAATCCTATGTTTCGGCTTATGTGGTGGTTCTTAATGATCCCCAGTTCAGATAGCTGGGGCCCAACCCAGGCCCAGAGCCACCCTGGGCCATCCCTACTGCTCACGCAAATTGCGGTTCGCCGCGATGGCTTCATTGAACTTCTGCAGGCCCTGATGATCTGATGGCTAAAATTTGATCACCCGGTAAACCAAGGATAGTCGAAACCATAAGATTACCCTCTGGTAAACTAACATGTCCTTCTAGAAATAGTTGATTTATGTTGATTTACCTATTCAAAATGGTGAGTTTCCATAGTTTTTTCCTAAACGTTTACCAGAGGCTACCAGCTACACAAGCTGTTCCCAGCATCGCTTCCGCCAGGTCCCGGCATTCCGATCCGCCAATCCCGCCTTGTCGAGCCGGTTCTCTAAGATGCGAATCTGCTTGGCAATGGCCTCGCACAAAGTTTTCACATGGTCAAAAAGAAAAAGGATCTTACATTGCATTACATTGTATTACATGATCTTAAATTTCAAAACCCATTTCAAGAAATGCGATGGTTTTTTGGTGCTTGCGACATTCATCTGGGATTAGAGGTGAAGAAAACATGACGCCCAGCCTTAGAGTTGTCCAGCGCTGCGTTGACGCCACCACTCTTAGCCATCTCCTGTGACTGAAATCACAATGCAATGGTGTCTAAGGAATGCCATTGGGGATAAAACTGGAGATGAAAACCAAGCATTGTCATGATAAAATAGGGGTACAATTGGAGTTACCCCTGCAGTTACGGCTCATTTTTATGGCTGTAACCATGGCAAAACAACCCCAATAAGTTGGGTTTGAGGAAGTGCACCCGCGCAAGCGCGGTAACACGAAGAAACTGGGGATACACCCTTGATTGTGGTAAAGAAGTATGATTTTTTGCTGGGATATAGTACGCATGTCTGTAAAATGTGCGTGTATATATATATATATATACAATTATATACAAAAATATAGTACAACCAGTAGGAATCTGGAGTATGAATTCGAAAAATGATTTTGTGTTTAACAAGTTTAACCTGCCAGAACCTACCAATGTTTTTAAACCAGTCTTTACTTTGTTGGTGTGATTTGTCAACGTGTCTTAAAGAAAGAAGACAAACTGCCCATACAACCAGAGTTTAGGATCTAAGTTACTCAATCATACTTGAACCCTAAATTCCCGATCGACCATGAGTTTCTTTCTCGTAATTGAATACGACCCACATTTCATGACAGTCAAACCCCATGTATTAATTATCATGCTGAAACTCCCATCGTCGTCCAACCCTCACCATCACTTATCAACCGTTATCAACCTTCCAAAATACAAATACATCTTCTAAATTCTTCTAATATCTTCTAATATCTCTTTAAAAAAACTGACACTAAAATTATCTAAAGCAAACTTCAGACACAAATCCTCCCGAAAACGGCAACCTCTCGCAGCTCAAAGATGCGCCGCTGGGTGCTGTCCAGCCTCGGACGGTCAACCATCAATTCATTTGGCGGGTTTACCACATTGCTTTACCGACAGTCTTTCAGATGATATGATAATGATATGATCATAGAATCATAGTAATGGTGATGATGATGATGATGATGATAATGATCATAGTAATGGTGGTGACGATGATGATGACGACGACGACGACAATGATTAGTATAAGAATGACACAATATGGTGTTTCAAAGAAATGAACGAACATTGCCATCGGTGACTTAATGGTGGTGTGATCATGATCCCCCGCCAGAAGTTCACTTGTGTGACCTAATGCTTAACAAAAAGTTCACAGTCCAAACAGGCAAAAAAAGCTGAGTGTAAATCACCATTTTTAATGGGAAAATCACCATGCTGTTAATGGGAAAATCAACCATATTGCCCATTGAAATCATTTTAAACAGTGTTCGACCAACATGAGGAACGGTTTTACCTGCACATTTCTGCTTCAAGACCAGGTTTGGGTTCACTAGTGAACCAGATTAAATCACCTTGCTCAAGGCAAGAAGTATGTTAAAATCCAGCATTTGTGTTGATGAAATCATATCAACTGCAAATACCCGATTTCAAGGTACAGTATGGGGTATGCGTCAAAACGCTGGTACTCTGACAAACCCTGAAGTAGCTGGCAAATGGACGTTCATCACCACAGCTATCACATATTTATCATATTTATTGTATAATAGCGTTTGACCCATTCCATCCCTTTCCTATATTTAAAGTTCCATGATGGCCTTGGTCAGCACGTGCCTGGTTGGTTTAGGTAACCCTGAAGTAATCCGAAACCGAGAAAACGCGCCATCGCCCAGGCACTTGTCTTGAAGCCTCTGAGCTTCGTTGGCCTGAGCGGTCGAGGTGTCAAGTGTTGGATGTGGAAAAAAAAAATATTAATGTTGGTAGAGCAATAAAAGAATATATACGTGTATATATATATATTTATTTATTTACTTATTTATTTATTTATAAATGGTTATTATATGTTACTACATGATGTTATCCCATGATTATCCCTATAATGTGGCTAAAACAATGCCATAAACGCACCATCCCCCAGTCATCACCATAAATACATAGGTGCTATAAACTTACCATTCCCAGTCGACTGGGTGGTAAACGTTTTACCTTGTTTTACCCGCATAAAACAGGGAATCATGGTTTTTGGCCACAATCTTTTGGTGGCATTCTCGCTGATTCTGTTCATTAATCAGTGGGGCCATTGATGGTGGGCTTCGGATGGAGAACGAAACAAAGCAACTACGTACGATATAAGCAACATGTCTTTTTTGTATCAAGCAAAACAGGTTGAAATAGGGATACCATGGGGAACCTCTAACATGACAAGACAACACAATGGATGTTTCTCGGCCCGGCCTCACCCTCTAACTTCATTTGGAGGGTGTCCTTCTGCTCACTCCTCAGTAGCACAAAAAGTTCTTGTGGCCCGGTAACCCGGTTGAACCCATTGGAATTCTCCCTGGATCCGGGAGAGCCGTCAAAAAGGCTCTGGGAGATGAAAAAGAAATCAACAAATATATATATATATAAGATTATATAAGTAGTACACCATATCTTATCGTGTTTTTTCCTTCTCAATCAATTGGTGTAAGCGAACATCTACGGGAAAACCTGTCATGTCATGGGAAAGTCCATGGTGTCAATCGTAGATTTTCCCAAACCAATCCGTTGCAATTTAGATCTAAGAGGTGGGCAATCGAGCAATGGTTTCCTGCTGCATCTTCGCTTCTGCCTACGCCGCGAGCCCTATCGAGACATGGCGTCGAGAGGCCTTGATCTCATCATGATGCACTAAGGGAGAAATGAAGAAAGAGTGATGGTGGTATCCAATCATCAATATATGTAAATAGTGTGTTTGTCAATATGTTAATTAAATTGTAGATTGATATGTATATTATATGAATATTATTATATAATGGGTATCTAAATTCAAAACATGTATCTTAATACATACATCGGCATGTATATTAATACGCATACTCATATGCTTATGAATATGTGTATTCATATGTCTATTAATACGTATGTATATTACTATGTATACTAATATGTATATTGATATGTATTTTTGTGCGTATCTATATATATATATCATTGTATATCAATTTGAGTACTATAAATGTTGATGTGTACCTTTATGATCCTTTATAGTAGAAATGCTAATGTACATGTAGATCAATGATTTGGGTATGGATCAATACCTATGAAAATACCATTTTTAGGGGGTTATTCACATCCATAAATCCCAGCTATTTTGATGTGAACTACAGGGGTACTATTGGTTTTGACACACTGCCATTTCTGGACAATATCCATCTCCACCAGCTGCCGGGAATCCCGGCCTGCGTACCAGTGCTGGATCTGGTTTCATTCAGCTCGGCCTGTGTTTTCGTTTCACGAATGGCCGGGAAACCACTTCACCATAGATACCCTCTGGTAAACTAACAATTCACTATGGAAAATCACCATGCTATTAATGGGAAAATCCACAAATCACCATTTTCAATAGCTATGTTAAATTACCAGAGGGTAGCAAAAGATTCAAGTAACTGAAGATTGCTAAAGTATCTAATCACCAAGCTTGACCCAAATCCACGGAAGCAAAAAGGAAAGAAGCCCCGGTGGAATTGCCAACTGAGAAACTGGAGAAACGGGTGCCCTGGGTTTTGGTTTGTGCCACCGTTGGATTTGTGAGGAATCTTTCCGGGAAGCCACAACACGTAGACTCCAGTTTCTTTTCATGTCTCTCTATTTGGAGCTTGGCAAGAAAATAGGTCTACCACAATCCCCAAAATTGAAAAGTTGGAAAGGAAAAAAGAACTAATATCTCCCATTCGGTTCGATGATTTTCCCAACATTTCCCAACTATAAACTTCATTTAGTGCCGGGATTTGCCCTTGCCACATTTGATGACACAGAAATTCCAAGTTGATTTTATAAACCCCTTTATTCCACTTCGAAAAAAATTGAGATCTCTACCGGATCGCAGCCGGCCGGGCCTTCATCTTCCGATTCTCGCGCGTGAGCTTCTCGATCGTGGCGCGCTGCTTGCGGATGGTGCCTGGTGGATCCAAGAATTTTTTGCGGATCGGTCAAGGGAGCGATTGAAAGATGGCTGACATATGCGAAAATCATAGGAAAAATATGGGAAAAGATTGGCAAATCCTCGAACTAAATGGAGGTTTCTAGCCGGGAAAATCAACTATAAATTATGGATTGTCAAATACCTGTACAGGAACCAAATATGAAACCAGAAACTGCTGTTGTTCTTGTGGAAGTGAGTGTTCGGTGTTTGACAAATCCAATTAATTCTTGGGGTTCATAAGATTGAAGCCTAGGAACTTGCAATATAGAGTCACGAAAATGTTCTGTGGAAAGTCAATGTTCAGTGGACAAGTCGTCTTGATCTCCTTTTTTTCCGGCTTCAAAGTTAGTGTTCAGGATTGCTTATGTTCACCTCTTTCAAGAGTTTTTGGTGGTTGTAAAGAAAACATTGGCTCCCATAATTAAAATAACGATATGAATTAGTGCTGTTTAACCTTGACGTGCAACTTAATTAGTGTATATTACCCTCTGGTAATTTAACGTAGCTATTGAAAATGGCCATTTATACTGGATTTTCCCATTAAGCATGGTGATTTTCCATAGCTACGTTAGTTTACCAGAGGGTAGTGGGTTATAACCAAGAGCTATACCACTCTCGATTCTATCGCGCAACGCCGCCTTGCGAGTCTTCGCTGCAAGCGCGCTTGTCATTCTCCTTGGCGACACAGAAAAAAGCCCAGTGGTAACCCCTGGCCCTGCACCTGCTAGTCATTTGGCAAGTTGAGTAAACCTTCATGATATGAGGGTTTTATATGTTTTTATCCATAATATCCCTATTTCAATGGTGATATCCCAGTGATATCCCTATTTCAATGGTGGCTTTATTGAGTTATTGAGGTGAATCACCCCATTCGAAACCAACTCTTGGGGGATTGGGATCCACCGGGTCAAAGCTCATGGGATGATGCGAGATGTCCCCTTCATTGGTTGGATGCTTTGTGGCAGGCTTTACCGAAAAAGGTACCATCTGGTTGTGACATTCACAGTTCGCCATAGAAAATCACCATGCTATTAATAGGTAAACCATCTATTTCTATGGGCCATGTTCATCCATTTTCCATGGCTATGTTAAATAACCAGAGGGTAACCATTCTTGTCAGTTGTTAAATGTTGTTAACCACTATTAACATCTATGAACCATAACATATTCACCACCAAATTCAGCACGATGCAATGCTCGATCAAGTCCACGTCAAGAGGCGAGGACACGAAACTTCCGCTGCAGCTCGGCGATCTCTTGCTCGATGGGTTTCCTCCAAACGAAGGGCCAAGGGAAGGCCCAGGCCCAACCCACAAAGCGTAGGGGAGAAGAAATGGGGCATGGGGATATCATACAGGATGGTGCCCCCCAGTTATAAGTTGGTTTATAAACCCCATTAACTATAGTTATATCTGCCATAAACCATAGTTATTGGAGTTATAAACCAACTTAGCTAACTATGGGGCACCACCTT
>Ga0126342_10005860_pt1 | contig 21624 bp, 22 predicted proteins | sample Cyp1metagenome_FD_92528 | JGI IMG/M metagenome (GOLD analysis project Ga0126342, IMG submission 92528) | Coral microbial communities from Lord Howe Island, Old Settlement Bay, Australia - Cyphastrea 1 metagenome | ecosystem: Host-associated > Invertebrates > Cnidaria > Coral ... | reverse complement strand
GCAGGAGGACGAGGAGGACAACGAGAGGAGGAGGAGGAGGAGGACGAGGAGGAGGAGGAGGACGAGGAGGACCAGGCAACTGACATAAAATCTAACAACCCTCACCTGGCAGGTGGGGAAAAACAACACATCCTCAAATACAGTTAGCGCAAAGCAGTTGACCTTTGATCAAGAAAAATCCTGCAAAAAATGCACCGAGCATTCACCAACTTCAGCCACTCTCTGCTTCTTCTCCTCCGGCATCTCAGCAGCACAGAGCTGCAAGGCCGGATGGTCCTCGGCCAAGTGCCGCGCATCGCGGCCCGCGGCACGCACCGCCAGCAACGCGAGCTGCGAAGGAGGCAGCTGCTGAGTGGCCAGGCTGCTACAAAGGCTGGAAGAGGACAGAACTTCTTCAAGGACCTTTGGATGACGTCAAAAGCTTGAGGAAGTTGAGGATATTGAGGCTCGGGTCATGTCTTTACCGTGTTTGTACGTATAATATTGCAAGAGTATCAGTACGATGTCTAATTGTTGACCGCAATTTTGGACCCATCTCTAAGTTGGGCAAAGTGTCAAACTCAAACTTCTAGCTTGGAAATAAGCATTGAAGACACCCCCCAACAGAAACATCGATGTTCTTGCTACCCATTGACTTGACATCACTTGACCACCACTTGAGTCTAGGGTAGTATCATGTATTATCCAGTTAGAAACGTCCATTTATCCTCTGGTAATTTAACATAGCTATTGAAAAATGGTCCATTTATGGTTAATTTACCTATTAGATATGGTGATTTTCCATAGTTGTTTGTATGTTTACCAGAGGGTACCCTCTGGTAAATTAACATAGACCCTGGCAAATAGGGGTTGGAAGACTAGTTTCCATTAAAAAAATGCTATTTTCAGGGTCTATGTTTATTTACCAGAGGGTATAGTTGATTTTCCTATGAAAAACCCCTCTGACTTCCACATCGACCAGTCACACCTCGCAGGAGGCGTCGTGCAAGAGCCGTGCGGCCGGAGCTAGGGCACCTTTCCTGATGGTCAAGCTGGGGCTGAATAGTGGTTATAACTAGAGTTAATGGGGGTTGTGAGGCAACAACAATTACTGGGGGAATACGTATCCAATATAACTTTAATCTAAACAACATTCATATTATTAGACATGTAAATTACATCTACTAGTGGTATGTAGATGTGTTTGTTTATTGTTGAAATTACGATGTGTACCCATTTCTTTGTCGACATGTTTTGGGGTTGATTCCCCAAAATGGATCCAACATAATATGGGCTATACTATGTACATATCATTGCATAATATTACATATCTATATGTCATTACATTCCCACTATTTTATTGTTGGAAAAATAAGGCTATGAAACTCAAAAGCCAGGTGCCCCTATCTGTTCTCTCTAAAATACTGTAGCGTTGATGGATGGTCATTATGGTCCCCCAGCATTGCGACCGCTTTTTTTTTGGCCATTGTCACTTCCCATTTCATGGATTAATGATCATCCCACATATGAATTAATGGATGTTAATGCTATCCAATTTCATCCGATAGTTGGTTAAGAATGGTTAAGATGCTAATATACAGCATATCCCATTATATCCCATTATATCCGATTATCCATTACAGAAAAAAACAACTATTGATATTCCATTAAACGACCATTGTGCTGGTTGGTTGAGAACCGGATTCACCGGAATCAAAGATTGTGATATTCCCCCAGGTATTGGTTAGAAAAATCCAACCTCACTAAGCATCAACCAACCATCATTTATCACTTGTATAAAGGTATATTCCCATATTTTCATGATTAAAACCATTGAAGAGTGAAAACTGAAAACCCTTTATCATCATCAACCAACTATCATAATATCATAATATCCCCACATTTTGATGGATAAAGCCCACCATCAAATGACGAACTGATACCATCAACAAAGCACATTTGACCACCGGCCCGGCCCCATCTCTTCCGAGTTTCACCTTTTTCAACCCAGGCCAAAGCTGCTGAAACTCTTTGGACCTAGCAGCGAAGCTGCCATGGTGATGCGCACGGGCAAAAAGGTGTGTGTTGAGCTTTAAATCATTGGACACTTTGGTATTTTTTAAAGTTTGAAAGTGCAAAAAAAAACAGCTTGTCATTCCTTTCAAAGATGTCTTTTGCTATGAACATATTAAAGGTGAAAGCCAAGTCTGTTTAGCTTTGTGTCTAAAAGTTGCCACGATGCCACGTCGATCCATTGGAGTTGGCCAAAATCCCATATGGGTAGTAGCCCATGTTTCCATCAAAATCCCATGGTTTATCATGCAAAATCTCCATCTGGTGTGTGGTTTTAACATGTTTTAACCATCTTGAAACATGATGGACTTCGTCAATGGGAAGGATTTAATATATCCCATATATGAAATGGACAATAAAAGTCATGTTTGAAACCACCAACCATTCTTTTGATGGCCGTTTGCAAGGCAAACCCATGGATCTTGATGGTATACCTAAAAAAGCCATTTGATTGCACATCAACATGGCACCCAATTTTTGCACACACGCATGGCACAACCCCTTTCTGAACTTAGCTCCCCCACCCTCCTCCCAGTTCTGTCAGGGCGGTAACTGCCGCCTCGGTTGAGTAAAACTATGCAGCTTGTGGCTGCTTGGCCAAGGGCCTTGTTATTGTGTGTATGAGCAGGGTATCAATATATATATATGTATATATATATGTATATGTATAATATGCAATCTTCACCGTATGAGGATTTTCACTAATCCCATCCATCCGCATTTTTGTTGTACTTCCATCATCATGGACTACCATTCTTCAACGGACATCGATCCACATCTACACACAACAAGAATGTCATGGACTCATTCTAATATATAGCACCCCCCCAAAAAAAAAGAACCTAGAACAGAAAATCCCACATCCACATTGGCTTACCATAAAATTCTATGTTTTGTTGGCTTCACATGACAACAGTAAATCAGGTTTCTATCTTTTCTTGGCTTCACCATACATGACAACCTTTGGACCATCTCCGAGGTGCGATGACTACCATGCGGTCCTCACCTGGCAAATTGAAGGAATCGCTTAGAGGTATCATCATCTTGGAGTCATATTCAATACTGAGGATTTTTTGACATGTCCAAAAAAAGTATATAAAGTATCTACTCCAGGATAGTCATATCCAGCAGGGACTGAAGTTGTGGACTCTACCCAATTGTGGGCACGGACTTCTCGGATTTTCAGGTGGCACTTATCATGACCAGTAAAGATAATAAATCTGTAGATTTAACTAACAACATGTGCATTTCAATGGGGATTTCAAGTCATAAACACCTATCAGATCACGGGGGGTCTACGGCCAAAAAACCCTGCCCTCTTTTTCTTATAGCAGCCCCCATTCAAATGGGACCCTGGCATGAACAAACCAAGGTCTATGTTGAACCAAAAAAGTCAAAATATGTCGTTTTTTTGGGGGTTTACCACAATGACAGGAATATCATGTTACTAAACATTGATCCATAGATATGGGGACATGAACCAACAACTCTTCGAATGGTGGGTTTGGGCCATTCCCATATCTTAGTGAAATTATGTTAAATTGGTAAATCATACCATCATAACTATCAATTTAGAGATGAAAACTCCACTGGTCATATGTTGGGTATGGGCCAGATTTGGATATGGGTGCTGCTCAAAAACCTAGGGTATTTAGACAGAGTTGATCCACTTCTGTGGGTATTTCGCTCTGCGTCCATGGCTGTCACATCTGCTCTCCGTTGAACTCGCGCATGCGAATCCTATCATCTTACCATTTACCCTCTGGCAATCTAACATAGCTATGGAACATGGCACGTTCAGTTCAAGGATTTACCGTGATTTACCTATTACCCTCCGGATATCAAACGTGGCAATTCACAATCCACCATTTATACCCTCTGGTAATTTAACGTAGCTATGGAAAATCACAATTTTTAATGGGAAAATCCACTATAAATGGCCATTTTCAATAGCTATGTTAAATTACCAGAGGGTATATGATTTTCCCATTCAAACTTCCATTACAGATGATTTTCCATTGCCCTGTTTGATGACCGGAAGGTAAACATTGTGAATTTCCAATTTACAAACTCTTAAATTACCAGAGAGTCATTGTATGTCATTAATTTTCCATTATCATCCACTATCATCCAATATCATCCAATATCATCCAACATCATCCAATATCATCCATTGTCATCCATCATTATCCATATTTTTCAGCCACTACTAACCCATAATTACTCAACCGGATTACCCCCTTGCCCAAGGCCTTTGGCCCATTCCAACACAATCTCCTTCAGCTGGGAAGTAGCCTGGCCCATCCACAGATTCTTGGTGGATTCAAAATGCTCCCTTCAACCAGTTCAACCATGTCTTAGTGGATCACGGTGGATCCATTTCCCAAGCAGAACATGCCGGAAAAAAATGTGACAAGAAACACAAAAAACCCAATCCACATCCAGTTTAATCGTGTTTCCTAGCTGGAAGAAATGATGTTTCGGGCAAACATCAGGGGATTCCGGATCGGATCTTACTTATCATATCTTGTCATTGAAACTTGTGAAGACATCCCTGAAAAAACTATTCCAGCAGCGGGAAAAAACATGTTGGTTTCCATGTTTGGTGAAATCCCCGACATCTCCAGACGTGACTTGTTACCAAATATCCCTATGAGATTCATCAGATTCATCATATACTGATACTGTACTTCCAGATTTTGTTCGTGACAATATCACCATAATCCCATATAATCCAAAAAACAACTCCCATATTTCCATAGATTTCCATACATTGTCCATAGCTTTCCTAGAATTTCCACCATCCCCTTGGGTTTTAAACATTGCCACAGAAAATCTGTCGCCTCTCGTCGTTTTGCAGCGTCCAAGAAGGCCAACTTCTCCCAGCTGTTGAGCTTGGCCTTGAGATAGGAAGGCTGGTTGAAAGGGATGGAACAAATCATTGGAAATGATGTATTGATATGGGCAAGTATAGTGTTTTTGTGTTTTGTGTGTGTTTCGTGTTTTGTTTTTACTGATTAGAATACCATCTGATATGTGATGATATATGATATACACCTCATATTTGATATACTGTAATACAGATTAGCCCGGTCTCATTTGCTATGATGTGGCTTAATACAGAATAGCATATTCTGTGGGAGTGTCTTACTATAGTCATCCTGGAGTACAAAGAATATAGTAGTATTGTTGTAAAAAAAAAACAGTAAAATGGGACCATCTTTCAATGTCCCATAGTCTATCTACTTCATAATAATAATGATATATATATATATAATGCGATATAATAAAAATACACTATGATATGAACTGACTTAATAGAATTAATTAATATATTACAGTATATCTCAATGATATAATGATGATATTAAAGCATCTGATATAGATACACTTGATTTATGATGTATTATGTTTTAATCAATGAACAAACCACATATATATATAATTATATATATGTATATATATATATATATGAGCAATCTCGAAAACCCTAGTTTCACGGAAAGGACATCCACAAATTTGGGAAGGTCCCATCGCTTACCACACGTTTGTACAATAATGATATATGGTAAACTTGGGGGGTATCGCTTGCAGGAAACTGCTACATTTTTATATACGATTCACAGAAATCAACGTCCAATTTGGGTATCGCTAATGTGGATATAAGAGAAATACAATGACATAACCTTGAAAAGGGGTATCGCTAATTTGGGAAGGTCCCATCGCTTACCGTGTGTTTTGAACAATTTCCATCAATTTCCATAAACCAATGTCCGTCCAATACATATTTAGTATTGCCGGGTTTTTTGCGGTGGCTCATATATATATATATATCAAAATATCTGACAAGTATCATGAACATAGAAGTTATTTTTACATGCCACCCATATTTATCTGGGTTCCAGTATTAAATACCAAAGTTTTTACTGGTTCATGTCACAAAATCAGCAAGCATATCATGTATATATATATTATATAAGATACTATACATAACTGGGTATTAACTGGTTACTTTTACATACCATGTCCCAAATGAAAATTGGTTATGGTTGGGATCCAATAAGGTGTTGTTTCATATCCGGAAAATCGTTTCACCAAGGTACCGGGGCTTTGATCCTTGATGCTATTTGAGCCTTTATACTGGTTGGTTGATATACAGATTCCTTAGTATCATGTATTTAGTGGGAATTTCCCATGTTTTCCCAATATATTGATTTGACAATGTATCATGTAGGATTTAATCCACCAACTAATCATGAACCAACCATCGTTTCTCAGATATATCCCATTAGATCCCCATACTTGGATGGTTACTATCAAGCAACAGGGGCTTTGAACACTGCTCCAGTTGCTTAAGAAGCTGCCGCCTGCGCCAATGGAAGCAGCTCCTCTGCGTTAACGGCATGATTCGCCGCCTGGGTGGCCGAAGTGGCAATTTCCATGGGGATTTCAGGAGAATATCATGGGATAAACAGGATATAATACTGGATGTTTTGTAAGTATCCGAATAAATGGGAGTTCAGGGGAATATCATGGTTTAATATGGTTTAATCCTCATTTATAATATCAGGGGATTAGACCATATTAAACCAACAAAGTCATGGGAATATCAAGGGGATAGTTACTGAGATACACTATAAACAATACAGAACAATATATAACAATACTATTTAGCACTTTAGTAGGGAAAATGACGATCAACCATCAAATTAAGGAGCAGCATGGGGATCCTATTTCCAACCCCCTCAAAGAGCAACTCTGGGGTCTCTCCCAATTGGAGATTTTCGGGGTCACCAATTTTAGGACCGCCCGATATGGGGACTTGAAGATATGTACCCTCTGGTAATTTAACGTAGGTATGGAAAATCACCATTTTAAATGGGAAAATCCACTATTAATGGCCATTTTCAATAGCTATGTTAGTTTACCAGAGGGTAAATATATTGTAGTGTTCCAGTCAAACAAAATGATCCAAGAATGGATTTTTGATCGACCGGTGAAGGCATTACCCAACAAAAATATGAATGATGAAAACATATGAAGACTGCCATAGTCGGACATAGAATTGGAACCCAAAAAATATCTCTGTTTCGAGTAACCTCACTTGTCGACCTTGTAGATTGATTGGTTTTACTACTTTCTTGAGAGCAGAATTGCCTATTCATGGGTTGCTATTCTCCCATGCATTGCTTCCAAATATACTACAGCTCCATGTAACCACAGTCAGCTTCCTTTGACAGACCCCAGGGTGATCCCTACCTCGAAGAAAGTCGAAAAGGATACAGTATGATATGGCTATGGATCAATACCTGATCCATAAATGGGGGGATGCACATCCATCATCCATAAATCCCATCTATGTTGGCTGTTTTGGGGTTAGGTGCGCAGGCTTTCCCATTGCCACAGCCACTTTTCTGTTGCCACAGCTGGTCTTCGGTAGGGGTCGTGACCCGGCTCTTCTAGCCGCTTTGAATTCCACCTGCGGGTGATGAAAAACATTGAAACACGTCCAACCTATCCTGCCAAAAGGCAACAGTTTGGCAACACCGTACTCCAACTGCCAACCAAAACAAGGTGGCCAAAGTGCTTTTATGTGCTTTTTTATTCCAGACTAAAACGGACAGAAATGTGATATGAACATATTCTAATATTATCATAGTATAATATAATATATCCTGACATATCCTGATTTGAAAAAAAAACTATGGTAACTAGAGCAATCCCACGCAAGTGTCTCCTTGACGTATCGCTAGACACTGATGATCTCACTTTGGAGGCCAGACCGTGAGAGGGTCGCCAGAGGCGCCGGCTGACAACCTGCGATCCCTGTGGACCAGGTGAACTGGTGATCTGGACCTCTAAGTGTGTGGTTCCTTTTTTTGTGGTACCCTCTGGTAAACTAACATAGCTATGGAAAATCACCATTTTTTATGGGTAAATCCACTATAAATGGCAATTTTCAATAGCTATGTTAAATTACCAGAGGGTAATCCCTGGATCTTATCTTATGTTTCAGGCGTTTTTTTATTTTTATTTTACTGTCCACAACTTGGGTATTGATCACACTTGGCTACTGCAAAATTGAATGGTTTATGATGGTTTATGGCTCGAAATTGCTATTCAGAAACTCTTTTAGGGTCGACGTGTCGTGAAACTTTGACCACTTATTATACAACATTATTCAACTGTGGTATATATATATGATGGTATATGATCCATATCATGAGGATATATGGGGATCTAGGCACCCTAAAAAATCCAGTTGGTCTAGGGGAAACAGTGCCATTCTGGACATGGGGACCCTGTTGTGACTAGTTCTCTGATCGATGGATATGTCTTGCATCAAGTACTAGACACCTCAGCAGGCTGCCAGGAGTTCTCAGGCATGCGACAAGGGATCTGTACAATGGCACAAGCCTGCTCAAATATGTGCAGCACAACTCATCTTCACTTGGAAGAATTTGCATCCATGTCACAAACTAGCATCTCTGTAACCTTCTGGCCTTCTATTCAAAGACAACAAAGTGCTTGCAAAATGTTTCATGTTCCATTTCTCTGGTGGCTCTACACAGCTCTGCTCCCGGAATTAACCCGGATTTCAATCGCGATCCCTCCTCACTCTGGAAAACCATCTGAAGTGCTGTTTCTGCCGCGGTGGAGTGATCGCAACGAATCGAGAAAAACGCCTAAGGATACAGTGAATCGGTCGATTGTCTTATCGGATGTTGAACCTGGAGATGCATATCATTGGCATTCATTGGCATGATTACAATCACATTTCGCTGAAATAGGCAACAGTATGGAATGATATGGGTCAAAGTTGGGTACTTCAGTTTGAATGCTTAAATGCTGGAAATGTCTATGACATGTCTCTCCATGACCAATAATTTATCCATCCGTCAAAAACCCTGGGATAATTGTTGTTGCCCGATTTTATGGCCAGTTAAACGGCAAATACAAGTTTTTCAACCATCTGTTCAAAGCATTGCTCAAACAAAACCTATATATCTATGATAATTATTGCTTCTAAACTGTAAATAATTATAAATTATCTATAATTCCTCTTATAGCATCAGGTGTTTTTGCGAAACCCACCGATACGAAGTCCACTCCGCCACTTCGGCAGCAGTCTCTCGATGACTCCGCCTCACGCATGCTCTAAAACTTCCAGCATTACCTGGCTCCAGGATGCTCCAGCAATGCTGGGGACCCCCGTTTACGGCCCGAGTTGAAGCAAATCTCTCCAATTTCACCGGGGTTTTTGGTTCGAAGATGTTAGAACTATAGTAACTATAGTTCATAGGCTTTCGAAGCCAACTAATAACTGGGGACTGGCAATACTGGGGAGACAATGGGGATTTGCTAAAGGGATTTTTTGTGCGATATATTTCAGTCATATCATTTCAACACGCGGATATTCATGGATTGACTCAACCTGTCGATAGTATAACCCCCGAACCAATCATGAAAACCAACAGGGCTGTTGAACAATTGGGATGATAGCTTCTGATTTGGCAACGTCAACCATTGATGTTTGGAGATATGATTCATATATATATATATCCATATATATGGTATAATATTATACTAGGATATGGGGATCACAACAAAATCATAGAAAATCATAGAATATCATAGAAAATCATAGAAAATCATAGTATAATAGTATATAATAGTAATGGTGATGGTTGAATACTACTGTAACTTGGGGATTTCTGGGAGATGGAGATTTTTACATGTCCCCACTTTGGGACGATCCTATCAATGGATTGGTTTAAGGGAAAATCTTAACCGGAAACCAGAGTGATTTTCCCATTAAATATTAGGGGCTTTCCTGTAAATTTTCCCTTAAACCAATCCATTGATCATAATATATATATATATATGTATATGCATATGATTAATATGTGTATATTAGTACATATTAAATGCCAATGATAGAGGGCCTACTGTGAATCCCGCATTCTCTTGGATTTGCTATGATTCAAGAGGTCCATCCGGAAAAAAAAACAGTTACATTCCCTACAGATTCCCCATTTCTGATGGATTTCATATTGGAAAAAATCGCTGAAATCACCTCAAACCCAAGTTCTGCCACAGTGACTCAGTGACTCTACTTCCCGCCTCAAAACGCTTGGACGCCTTGTCTACCGCGGGCTGCAAGTCCCAATCCTGCGAGCTGGAAAAGACAGCCAACATCGTCGAAACAAACACGGAACACACGTTTGGTTTGTTGTACCGTATCTGCCATTTATTATATATGACTATGCGGGCATAGTTGGGATCCATCCATTTCAGTTTCTCTCAGATTTACACATTTGGAATCTTTATTTGCCGTATGCCGTATACCAAAGATGACTATACATGGCTATAGCACATTAGATGCACATTAGCAACTTCATTTCGAGGTCCAACACATTGCCCATTCACCGCGTAATTCCATGACTTTCCCTTTCGGGTTTCCTCAGGGTATAAAGACTTTGATGCGATCCCATTGAAAGTAGAATCAAACATAGTCAGACTACTAGCGCAATCCATTTGACAATCTGTTTAAGCATGTTCAATCATGTACCCCTTGTCGAATTATAATTTTCATCAGCATGCCATTCTCAAAAGTATGGCTTTGATCCATTGTCTGAAAATAACCCAACAAATGAATCTTCTGGTTTATCCCTTTGGCGATTTTGTTGGGTACCCATCCAACCTCGTTGGAATCTTGCAGTGGGCAGCAAGGCCTTGGCCGGTGATTTGTCAGGGTGGATAAACACTGCCATGCCATCCCTGGTGTTTCCACCATTCCTGCCATCGCTATGGCTAGCTGGTTGGTGGTTGACCTACCCCTCTGAAAAATGATGGAGTTCGTCAGTTGGGATTATGAGATTCCCAACATATGGAAAAATAACAAATGTTCCAAACCACCAACCAGTTGGTGTTCATCAGGTAATTCCAATCTGGCATGCTTCAAAATCGCCAAAATCTTTGTCGATGATTTACTGTGAAAGCCGTGAAAGTATAATAAACTACCCAGAAATCATCGAACATCCCAATGACTCATGGATTGGGGGTGGAATTGTAGATGATCAATGATTATCACTATGATACTATGGTGGGCCAAGCCATTTTCATCAATTTTCAACCACCTCAAAGCCACCAAGCGACTGATCCGTAAACAAGTGCCACAAAGGGCCTGCACCCATCAAAGGGCTACCAGTTTATCCAATTTCTAGTGGGAATATGTGGGAATAACTTTAAGATATATCTCGAAATGAGGGTCTGTTTGAGCCATACTGAGTATGAAGAAAAAAACAATCCTGCGGTGGGTGAGATTTTATTACCAAGAGACAAAAGAAACATGGTGACCTATTTTTGGTACTGTTTTATGTTTGTACTATATAATATATATATATTATATATATATAATATTATTGATACTTCAAGATGGGGATGCACGGACACTATCATGAAGCAAGACCCTGCGAGGAGATCGCAACCCAATCTCAAATGGATTCTGATTGCTGTGCAGATTTGACCTTGGATCCTGTACCCTTCATCATTTGCTGGCATACCTACAGTATGTACTTCATTTGTTCCTTTTTGATCCTTTTTGTGTGTAGCAACAATCAAAAAGACAGAAACAACCGTGCAGGATGTTGTAGACGACGTCATCCCAAAAAGTTTCAGGTTTCCAACCTTTGTATGAGTATCCATCTATTATCCATCTCTTCGGGTGTTGCTATAAAGGTACTGTACACATACCAGCCATTGCCCCTGGAAGCCGCATCCGCCTTTGGACTCCACAACATTCGGGCCCACGGAAACACGGAAGGCAATGGGTCGTGCTTGCGTGAGCCTCGGATGGGGCCATTCGAGTGATGCCTGTCTCATTGAATTATCACCTGGGTGATATTGGAATCAAATATTCATTGTGACCTCAGGGGATAATTGGGCGAATATTCAGAGCTGTCTGTGATGTCAAAGTGGGAATAGCTACAACAATTGCCTTATCAGGACACCCGAGAACATTACCATCTGGTTATTTAACAGTTTGCCATGGAAAATCTCATCATAAATGGAGGTATCTAGCTGGGAAAATCATCTATTTCTATGGGCCATCTATACCATGGCTATGTTAGTCATAACCAGATGGTATATGACTTGTCAGAGACCAAAGCGTTGAAGCTCAAGGCCCAAGGCCAGACAGCCTGAGTCTCCCTGCGAGGACGTCTCGCACTTCACGAAAAGACGTCCCTTGCCACCCGCCTTGATGAAACCACGGCCGCCTGCAGGGCGGGGAAAATGGGCGACCTCTAAATCCACTACCGATATTTTCCCTATTAAAAAATATGATGTACAAATACCTTTTGGGGGGTATACTGGGTATACACTATTTTCAGACGGACCCATATTTGTTCCAACATTTCGCATGCAGCAATATCAGTGTGATGTTCACATTAAATGTAATGGGATGATTCATGATATTTCAATATTTTGATGGTCATATAATAGAGTCACATGTTTGAAGTGTTTGGATTCTGTACGGCTCAAAATTGAGGTGGGAATGCAGCATCATTTACCCTCTGGTTATTTAACATAGCCATGGAAAATCACCATTTAGTTCGTGATTTTCCCATATTTTTCCCATTAAAAATGGTGATTTTCCATAGTTAAATTACCAGACGGTATATTGATTGATGTTCAGAGGGCTTAGATTGCCTGCCGTGATTCAACCTGATGGTCCATTAATCACTCGTATCATCCAATGGTTAACCGAAAAACCATTGGAGAAACGTAGAGATTCGCAGGAGATGAAAAAATCATAAAATGTGTTGATCCATGATCCATCGTTTGTATATTGCTCAAAAATACATCACGACTTTAGCATACTTCAGTTGCTTCACCTTCCAATTGCTCTAGTTCTATAGATGCTATCAATATCTATCAATGTCCCAGAAGTTTCTGGTTCTATCATGTCTAGTGACACCAGCCAGTGATGTGGTGAAAAAAATCAGCCAGAAATTTGAAGATCCCGAACTATATGTATCATGTTGGTCTCTCTTTCAGTATATATTGTTGGTTACATATGTAAACATATGTAAACATGTATATATAATTATATGATATTATATGTATGTATGTATACAGCATGTATCTACTGTACATGTCATACCATGTTATATTCCTATCCCCTTAGATCTCTGAACAAAGGCACCAGTCCTAACCATCACCTCTAGTCACAATGGACGGTGACATAATGATAATTTATCCAGATTATATCAACCATTCATATGCTGATTATAATTTCCTATGATATCCCCATAAAAATCTCATTATATAAAACCATCTAATATATCCCCATGGTATCCTCAAAATGGTGAATCTTCATGGTGTTTGCCCCCCCGCTACATCAGCGTCCCTGATTATAGATCATTATCCCCATGTATTCCTAGTATATCTCCATATCATTCCATATCTATCCCCTGGTATCATATTTACAGCTTATATTCCCATTATATTCCCATTTATTCTGATTGTAGTTCCTATCCGTTCCTGGTATTCCCTCGCTACACGAAGGCCTTTGCCCTTGGTCTCTTTGGCTAAAATCCTCAGGGTTCGGATCGGCAGCTGTGGAAAAAAACGGCTCAAGAGGTCTACGGAATGGTTATAATATGTTATAGTGTGGGTAAAACAATGCCATTTGCACCATCCCCCAGTCACCATTTGTTTAGGTATAAACCATTCCCAAATGAGTGGTTTATTATAATTTATCATTGTTTTACCCCTCATTAATTCTAGTTCTGGTCATAGTTGTGGTATGCTATTGCCATCCCTGTGATCTCTGACACATTATACATGGATCCCAATCAGGTGCTCCGAGCGTCATGATGCGAAAGGGTTTTGAACCCAAACCCGGCAGTTGAAGTTCGAACTCCGGCGACAAAATCCTAGGTGACCAGCGATGAAGCTCAACAGCTTTCATTGCAGCTTCCACGCCTTTTCACTTGGGTCAACAAAAACTTCAGCCAGTCAATTCCAGGACAATGTGAGGGGCAATTGATGGTGCAACAATCCAACCTTGATGCATCAATGATGCTATCTCTGACTGGTGTCATGGTTCCAGCTGCTTTCATTTGGTTCCAACAAAAAAAAGTGCCAAAAGCCTCCACTTGGTCGATCTCTGTTGCAGCCTGGTCTCTGCTTCTCTTGTGATTCCAATTTTCTGGCATCGACTTTCCATCGGACAAACTCCTGCGCGAGTGGAGCTAGTTCTGGTGTATATCACTTAATACCAGAATGATATGATTGTAATCATGGTGAATCTTAGATACCCGCCAAACAACATGTTTTAGCTGGTTTGTACATTCCACCATTGATAGCAGAATATTAAAGTATGGTACGAAAGTATCTAACCAAGGTCGACCCAGTAATGATGGTGAATGATGGGATGCTTCTCGAGCACTGGCTCGAATGACTACCAGCTACACATGTGGCGCCGACATGAAGTTGTGTATCCACTGGCTTTTTGCACATTTCAGGCTCCTTGCCATTGGGCAGGTTGATACACTCCAATGGCGCTAGTGCATCCGCGCCCTGAGGCCGTCATTGTTCGCTTGGGAGGGTCCATGGTTTTCCTATGTTTTCCTCTCCGGTGTCATCACACGTGGAAAATCCCCTACAAATGGAGGCTTTGAGTGGAAAACTATAAATGGTGAATGTTCAAGCCATGGTTGATGACACCGGAGGGTATCACCATCCTGGTAGCTGACGCACTCAGTACCAGTTCCTGCATCTGGATGACATGTCCATCAATTCTGAGATTTCGGGATACATTCCACCAATCCTAGAGTAGATGACAATATGTACCGATCCAAATCTGAAGGTTTTTTTCGACTTTCAAAATCTGGATGATCTTGTCCTTTTGCTAGTGGTGCAGTGTCGTATTCTACTCCATGATGGGTATGTCATGGTATACTGGAAGCAGGCATTAGGTCTGTTTGATCCAAGCCACTGTTCTGCCGAGCAGGACCGGTTGGTCTGGCCTGTGGCATCAGAGAAACATGTTCCGAAGATGAAGGATATTGATGGACATTGATGGAATGTGCTGTTAGTACTCTTGATAGCCGTGCTCTAAGCTCTACCTCTCAAAATTTAGCTGGGCAGATTCGATGGAAACTGCTTCTCAGTGGGACAACCAGCTTGTCTGGTGGTTGCGCCTCCAAGATTAATCATGAGTCATCTAAGGGGATCATGCTCCCCAAACAGGGTGGAACATAAAGGCCAAGCAGTTCTAACATGTTCTAACCACCAGCCAGTTGTGATTTCTGAGATTCGAATTGCGAGAGGAGCAAGCTCCATTGTCACCCGTCGTCCCGGAAAAACATTTTCACGACGTGAAGACCTCCCAAACTTCACTCGACCCACTGGTGTTTCATGGTGTTTCCCAGGATTCCCAGTAAAAAAAGTGGTCATCACCCCATCACCCCATCCCCCCATGCCCAACCTGACATCCACCCTAGGGCTGATGTGGGGAGAACAGGTTGGAGTGGCCACCGGACTCACACCTGGAGGAAGCCACGACGGCGATTTGTGGGAGGGCCGGACCCAAATATCCCCCCCGAAAAAACGACAACATTCAACTCAAAGCTCAAAAAACCTATGAAACAATTGGATACAATTGGAAGAGTTGGTTTCTTGGAAGAAGTTGGAATATCATAACCCCCACTGGTTTTGTGTCATTCATGAGATGCTTTGTCAGGGATTCCCACATATTCCCACCATGCCTGGCACGGGAATCATCTGCACCTTGGGGCACCAACTAAGCCTTACCCTCCGGCAATCAACTGTGGCCTGCTGGAACATCTCCAAAATAAAAGTACCCTCTGGTAAACTAACATAGCTATGGAAAATCACCATTTTTAATGGGAAAACCCACTATTACTGGCCATTTTCAATAGCTATTTTGACATAACCAGAGGGTAGATGTTTTTTCCATGTCACATTTACATGATGCCCATTTATAAAGATATTTCCCATCACTATGTTTGATGACACCGGAATGTAAGTCATGTTTTTGAGGCGATCCCAACCGGATTTCTACCTTTCGTATCTCCCAGGCACGGGAAAAGCCTGCACGCACATCATTCGCGGGAATGGCTCCTGTGGTGATGTACTTGGCTTAATGGCTCGATGCAATTGGTGAACGGCCGATCATGACCCCATATGCATTCTTCACCAATAGTCATTTTTTCTATGCGTATACCTGTTATTTTTAAACAACTATCTATCTAATCTAATCTAATCCAATCCAATCCAATCCAATCCAACCCTACCCTACCCTACCCTACCGATCGATCGATCGATCGATGGATCGATCGATCTATCTATCGGTCTGTCTATCTAATCTATCTATCTATCTATCTATCTATCTATCTATAATATATATATATATATCCTCAGTTACTGTCCATGTTATGTAGATTTATTTATTTATCATGCATCCCAAGGGCAAATTACTGTCAGTCATCAATTGCTGACTATCCTTAAGGGGTTGGCAAAAGTCATGGAAAAGTGGAGCTGTTGCCGAAAGGAATCCTACCGTTGACCTTATCATTTACCTTACCTGGTGTCTGAAAATTCGGAATATGTATCCCCAAACACATCCAAATAACAATTTTGATAGGAACCATGCTGATGACCCTTGGGATTTTGGGGTTCCCAGAAAAACACACCTCGTGTGCAATCAACCTACGAGACTTGAACTGTACCCATGCCCTCCTCGTCTCTTCTTAGATCAAGCAAAACATTCCAGAAAACTATATATAATTAACCGTATGAAAACCATCTAAAATGGTCTGCCATGTTTCACCTGAGCTGCGCTTGTCTGAGTAGGGCACCCCTGAATCCACTCGTTGATCGTAACTTTCCCTAGTCAAATTGCCATTTGGGGTGTTTGCTCCATTTGCTGACACACGCACATTGCGATTTTACCAATTGGAGATAGCTAACCCACCATTTCTACATGCTATCAATAATATTCCATTTATCCATCGTTTTATGTCAATTATCGTATTTATATGTATTTATATCCCAGGAGGTTCCCCGTCTGTAATTGAGCCATCGTCCCCATAATCATCCCAATAGTAGTAGCATCCAACAAGTAGTAGTTTATCATTGCGAATCACTACAGGCTTCCTAGCAATCATTATGAATTCCGTGTCTTCCGTAAAACATTAATACATAACACTGTATATGGTATCTAATACGATTGCTTTGATCTAATTTCATCATTCACCACTTATAATATATATATATATATATATTACACTAATATATATATATATATATATGTTTACCTATCTATCTATCTGTCTATCTATCGATCTGTCTAATCTATCTAATCTGCCTAATCTATCTAACCTATCTAATCTATCTAATCTATCAAATCTATCAAATCTATCTAACCTATCCAATCTCTAATCTCTCTAAACTCTCTAATCTCTCTAATCTCTCTAATCTATCTAATCTATCTCATCTACCTCATCTACCTCATCTACCTAATCTACCTAATCTACCTCATCTATCTAATCTATCTCATCTATCTCATCTATCTATATCTATATCTATATCTATATCTATCTATCTATCTACCTATATCTATCTATATCATTCTATATCATTCTATATCTATCTATACCTATCTATACCTATCTATCCATCTATCCGATCAACCCCCCAATATCCCCCAATAAGTTCATGGTGCTTGGCGTTGCACCCCGCGTCCTGTGGCGCGTACGCCTGTGCCACGGGGGACGTTGGTGCTGCGGGTGCCGCGGGTGCCTCTGGCGGAGTCAACTTCATAGAAGGCGTTGGACCTGGGCTGCGGTTGTGGTTGTTGTGTTTGTTGTGGTTGTGGTTGTGGTTGTGGTTGTGGTTGTGGTTGTGGTTGTGGTTGTGGTTGTGGTTGTTGTTGTTGTTGTGTTGTTGTTGTTGTTGTTGTTCTTGCTGTAAAACCAACTATAATGGTTGTGTGTTGTGTAAAGATTTAGAAAGGGAAATTTGGTTATGAATAATGTTGAGACAAACGTGAATGTTTCGATTGTTGTTGTTGTTGTTGTTGTTGTTGCTGTAAAACCAACTATAATGGTTGTGCTGTAAAGATTTAGAATGGGAAATTTGGTTATGAATAATGTTGAGACAAACGTGAAGGTTTAGATTGTTGTTGTTGTTGTTGTTGTTTTCGTTTTTGTTTTGTTGTTGTTGTTGTTGCGTTTCGCACACGAAACGGGGATATAATAAATACATATATATATATAATATGGATATATCATGCGAATATCATGTGGGATATAGGATATGATGGAGATATCATGTCAAATTCGTCAGTTGGGGATTTATAGTGATCAATGGATTGATTGAAGGGAAAACTTCCTCAGGAGTGTAGGGATTTGTTTGGATTTTATGGGTTTTATCTATCAATCTGTAGAAACTATCTGCAGAATATTGACATCAAACAGTGGAAGAATTTTCCTATGATAATCCAACAAGATGGGTTGGCTAGAACATATGAAACTCTGGGAACTCCAGAGGAAACCCTGTTGTTTTTTGTTTTTACCAACAAATCAAATACGGGGATTCCATTTTCAGTCTCTCTTCAAAAACATAGACTAAAGTCTCCTATGGAATCTCATATGCACAGAAAAAATGTATTATATATATATAGTATATATAAGCCTGCATATCCTGTATAACTCGGTATAATTCCTGAAATTCAGAATCAACATTCCGTCATATTACATCAAAAACATTCATCATGTTCTTTGCAAAACTTCCCAAGCTGGCTAAATGTTCCATCATTTTCCCAAGCTGAACAAAGCAGTGACTTCCTCCTGCACATTGGGGGGGGGTCACAAACGACCTTGATTTCTTACAAGCCATCAACACCATTTGGAGGGATTTACCCCTATTTGACCGCCATTCAAGGTGATAAAAATCAAGTCCACCAGTCCACCTACCCTATAAAACCCTATAAAATCGTATAAAACCCTCGTGGAATGCTATCAATCTATTCATCTAGAGTTTCTATGGGTCCCATTTCTGGGCTTTAAACCAATCCCGGGGGTGGCCCTGCATGGCAGCACCTTGTGGCGTTCCATCTTCAAAGGGATCAAAGGTTTCAACCTCCCGTGGCCCAAAGATGAAGAAAACCACCCATCAGTACTGTGAAAAAAAATGAACTCAAGGTGATGAGTGGTGGATCTGGAGCCATCATGGCTCGACTTGAAAACAACATGTTGGGATGGTGGGAAATGGTGGGAATCGATTTCTGTCAAGAACACACTGAGCCACCGAGCTTTGACATTCACTCGTTGGCAAACCAATCCACCCATCCCCCATATGTGCCATGGATTGCCATGGTCCAAACATGGTACGAAACGGTATGGTCCTCCAAGCATATCAACATAAATCGACCATCACGAAGGATTCCTGATGATGGCTATATCAATCTTGTGTAAACCCTATGACCAATTCCTTTTGGCGGCAAAAAAATAACATGTTTTTACTGCAGGACATACTGTGGATGGAAGAAATCCCCAGTTGGTAACTATGAGTAACTATGAACCACCGCAAATCATGGGATTATTTCACGGGATAAACTGCCCATCCACCAACTGGTGCAGGATTTCTTTCAACCATCGACAGGATGTTTCCATTTTTCTTTCCTGATCATGGCGATATTCATATTACATATTTTTAAACAATTTTAAAACCAAATGGCATTTTTTTTTATAACATATTGATTCTTGACCATGTTTCTTTGGTGGTCAAATAATGAATGTTTTAACCACAGGACATCACAGTTGGTTTTGCTGGTCATGCCTTGTCCATCATAGGACCCAAGTCCTCCTCACCCTCCTCATCTTTCAAGTTCTTAAAATCCTCCAGTTGCGGTGGGGTTTGAAGAAACACTGGCTGGCCCCAAAATTCATCAGGGTTGGTAAATACCATTATAAACCACAAGGAAGATTCATTTCTGAACAGCTTCGTTAGTTTGTTTTACCATTATCAAACACAATACACACAATTTGTTGGGACATCTCGACCTCTTTTCTGGAAAGCCACGTTGATGACCCCAGTTCTCCAGCGCCATTGGAGATCCAAGTTTGGCTCACAGCCAACATCCAAAATGCTGGGTTCTCCAAAGCGGAATATCCCAACTCGTGGTTTTGAAATACAGTACGTATCCTGCATTTTGCTGCTTAGTAAATAACACTGTATATATTTATACTGTATCTGGTGCTTATCCTGTACTGCTGGTGGTTTTATGTGGTTTTGGTTGGATTGGTGGTTAAATATGGTTAAGTACCAAACTCATTCACAGAATTGGTTGGCTAGGGTAAACTATATAATTAAAGGGTTTAGCCCAATGCTTGCGCGAAACAACTGCTGTCCCCATAAATAAACCACCCATTTTTGTCCTTAAATCAACGCACACACACACACATTTAAACCCCTAGACCTCTGTTGATCCATCTCCCTCATCGAAGGAGTCATAGGTTCTCCATGATGTCCTTAGACTGCGGATAGGCCTGGCTACCTGTGCCTAGGACCTATGTCCGAATAGGAAGATGAACATGCATGAACGACAGTCAATTTTTGTTTTGAAAACCAGGCCTTTGACCGCTTTGACCCTACCTAGAACTTTCCGCCTAATTTTGAGGGGTGGACTGTTTTATGAGTAACTCCTCGTTGGCCATAGCCATCATAGCCAGGGTTTGGTTGGTGGTTGCATTACCCATCAAAATGTGGACTAGAAAAGGGTTAGCTGGGAATCTGACCGACATAAGAACCATCAATGATGCGGATATTTCCGACAAACATGTAAAATCTCCGACCCATTGAATTTTGTAACATTTGTAACCGTTATTGTAGATATTTTATTATATCAATCTGCAGTGCTAGAGATCCTGGAGAGGATTTGAACTTTTCTCGGAATGAACTGGACATGGGGATTTTCTCTAGGCACATGCGTCTTGTATCAATACGGGTTTGGCGCAACAATAAGATAATTGTCAAGCTCACCCTAATGCCAGCAGCTACAACCAAAATAAAAAAAATCAACTGGTTGGTGGTTTTAACCTATCCCAAAAACTATAGTAATCTCAACGAATCATCCCAATGGGGTGGTAACAACAAATGAAACCACATCAACCAAATAATTAATCCATAGTCATCTATAGTCTATTCACTGATCTCGTTTTAGGGTCTAGATCCGTGGGGTTTACATCAGCTACCTTTTCAGCCAAAGTAAGATGTCTCAAAGCAGCCTCAATTGAGACATTTTGAACACTGTCCAAGGTCAACAATGCCATATCGTGCTTCCAAAAATTGATCAGAATTGCTCGACATTACCCAAACTTGCCCGACAAAGATGCTCAAAATTGCTCGAAATGACCCAAGCTGGCCCGAAAAAACTGGTCAAAACTGCTCAAAATTGTTCAAATTTGCTCAAAATTGCTCAAATTTGCTAAAATTTTCTCAAAACTGCTCAAAATTGCTCGAAATGTCTCAAAATGT
>Ga0126342_10005859_pt1 | contig 21627 bp, 20 predicted proteins | sample Cyp1metagenome_FD_92528 | JGI IMG/M metagenome (GOLD analysis project Ga0126342, IMG submission 92528) | Coral microbial communities from Lord Howe Island, Old Settlement Bay, Australia - Cyphastrea 1 metagenome | ecosystem: Host-associated > Invertebrates > Cnidaria > Coral ... | reverse complement strand
CAGGGAAGAGGCAGAGAGAAGAGAAAGATTAGAAGAAAGAAGAGTAGAAGAGAAAGGGTAAGAAGAAAGAAGATGCAGATGCGCGAAAAGGTAGGGAAGTCGCGAAACACTGTGTTTTTCCAATGATTTGTGGCTCCGGAGGGTCGAAACGTAGGCTCGCTAAAGCGGCGGGTGCGGAGCCAGATGTGCAACTGGGCTGGCCAGATGAGAGATGAAAAATTGCACGCCGTTGTGGCGCGAAGCACATTTCGAAGTCAAAATGTGCAAAACATACCAGCTTCGGACCACTTTTACTAGTTGAGATGTCGAAAAAGTGAACGCCGTTGTGGCGCGAAGCACATTTCCAAGTCAAAATTTGCAAAACACACCAGCTCCGGACCACTTTTGGCAGTTGAGATGTCGAAAAAGTGCACGCTGTTGTGGCGCGAAGCACATTTCGAAGTCAAAATGCACAAAGCACACCACGTTCGGACCACTTTTGGAAGTTGAGATGTCGAAAAAGTGCACGCCGTTGTGGCGCGAATCGCATTTCCAAGTCAAAATGTACAAAGCACCACATGTTCGCGCCACTTTTGGAGGTTCAGATGTCGAAAAAGTGCATGCCGTTGCGGCGTGGAGCACATTTCGAAGTCAAAATGTTAAAAACACTAGGGGTTCGGTTCACTTTTGGAGGTTCAGATGTCCCTTCGCTTCGCTTCACTACACTACATTACACTACACTACACTACCTTCCACTACACTTCACTACACTACACTACACTCCACTACACTACAACTACAAGTACAACTACAACTACACAACTACACTCCACTACACTCCACTACACTCCACTACACTAAATTACACTACACTACATTACACTACACTACACTCCACTAGACTACATTACACTACACTCCACAACACTACAACTACAACTACACAACTACACAACTACACTACACTCCACTACACTCCACTCCACTACACTACACTCCACTACAGTACATTACACTACACTACCTTCCACTACACTCCACTACACTAAATTACACTACACTACACTACACTGAATGACACTGCACCACAGACAGACAGGTAGACAGATAGACAGATAGATAGATAGATAGATAGACAGATACACAGATAGACAGGTAGACAGCTAGACAGATAGACAAATGAAAGCGAGAGAGATAGATAGATAGATAGATCGATCGATAGATAGATAGATAGATACATAGAAGATAGATAGGCAGGTAGGTAGATAGTCAGAGAAAGAGAGCGAAAGAGAGGAGACCTCAAGCACCTTTCGGTCCATCCCTGATTCACAACAACCAACCTCTCCTATAGGTCTCCTATTTTTGAAACTTCCGCCACCGCCTTGTGCGGTACTACTGGTATAAGGATGATCCATATTTCCACAATATCCCACAACAACTATCCTCTGGCGAGGCAGGTACTCACACTGGACAGGCTGCTAGCCAAGCAGTACAAGTTCGAAGACAGGCAGATACTGAGACTGTATCTGGTGGACCCGAAGGGTGCTAAGCACGCTAGGAAGCTCGAGCTGCTGGGTGCCACAGTGATCACGGAGCCGATGAGGTGGTATCCGCGGGGCGGACTATCTTCTGGCACGATGATGCCAGGAGCTGCTCGGGCGATACCCCGACAGAAAGAGAGATCAAGGCCGATACTATCTGGAAGGCCAGGGTCAAAGGGATCTTGGAGCCGAACCTCATCGGCGTCAGCCTGAAGTTCCACCCCGCGAGGCCCACCATTACATTAATTCCTTCGAAAATAAATCAAATTAATCCCATCAGCCTTTTATCGGATCAATATGGATCAATGCAACTAGTTTGAGTAACTAATTATAGACTTTAACTATCCCACAAAAAAAATGATATCATGGACCACTATCCAAATATCAGTCACAAATGATAAATTATAACTATAACTATCAATATAGATTATCACTATCAACACTGTCCAAGATTATAGATTATGATTATTACAGCCACTATTATCGTTGTAGTCACTATTATAGTCACTATTATAAGTATAACTATCAATAACTATCATTATCGCTATCAACACTATAATTACCACTATCCAAATATCAGTCACTATCAATATAGAGTGTCAATATAGATTAACTGAAATTATTATCACTATCAATATGACTATCATTATCTTTCATTATCTATCATTATAGTTATAACTATCATCACTATCCACAACTATAATTATCACGTTTTGTCAGATTATCATCACTAATAATAACTATAATTATAGCTATCACTATAAATATCCATTGATCCCAAAAAACATCCACTGGCGAAAGGCGGGTCCTGCGGCCGTGCACATCTTGCGGAACCTCGAAGGGGGGCCCGAGGAGGACGGGGGGAGGCGATGACACCCAAAAAAGGTTGCCCCGTTGACTTCAAAAATGTAGGAGAAACTATAGGAAAACCATGGGAAAACCAGGAAAACCATGGGAAAATGGTGATTTCACCAACAAAACCACAGGAAAAGCATAGGAAATCTTCGTAGGAATTTTTGGTGATTTGAGACAGTTTGTTTGTAGCTGATGATAGCTAAGTTGGTGAACATGACTCCAATCACTATGGTCTATAGGGGATATATCTATACTTAATGTGGTGGAACTAAACCAACTTTTAATTTGGGAAATCCACCATTACTGGGCATAGGGATGTTCTGTTTTGGCAACCTAAAGCAAATCCAGGTGTATCACGTTTTCTTTTCCGGGTAAAAATTGTGTGTTTTATCTGAGAGGATTTGAAGTTCCTCGGCAAAAAAAATGTGATTCCAGCAAGAATGAACCACCAAACATAGAGGTTCCACCTTTAAAGGTAGACTTTGGGATTAATCCAATTTAAACATGTAAAAAGTAGGGGCATGAGGATTTCGTTAATTCAAATGGGGATGTTTGCAGACAAGAATTGTGGTACTCATATGAACTGGGTTTTGTGGTGAAGGGTATACGAACCATTACATTTGAAGCAGCAAACCATGGACAAATATGGACAACTGTAGTTCAGAACCAGCAAAATGAATTAAACCTTGCTGAAAGATAGTGAGATTAGCCATGTAAAATGCGTGTTGTTCATAGCACACATGGAGAAACTTCGAATGAGAACCAACAATCAATGGGATATCACCCCATCAAAGCAGGCGAAGCAAATGAGAACGGAATCAGCAGGCAACATGAAAAAAAACAAGTCAGGTCAAACACATCTCAGTTGCCCATGACAATAACTTTAGGTAGGCAGCATAGGTCTAGCTTACCCATAGCCATTTTGTTTCATGCTGTCCATCAACTGCTTCCGAATCCACACAATCCGGTTTGATGAAGCTTCACCAGCGGGGCGCCTTGCAGCACCGGAGGCATTCCATCCTGAGATGTAGGGGCACGGATCTATTGTGATAACAAAATCAGAATCTAGGTGCATCCTGGTGGCATCCCTTTCTTGTTGGTCAAGGCATTGATGTTGGGTAAGTTATCACTTTTTTTGACCTACTCAATTGCTGCTTAGATCTGGTCCGAAGCTGGCTGTGGCTTACGCACACCTGGAACAGAGGCTATCTTGTCGGAGCTTGGGTCACTCAAGCCCACACATTTCCCACCAAAATGCGCATGTGCTTAGTCCCCAGTCCGATTAATGACATGGATTTTCCAGTTGAAAACCCATCATCCCAATGGCTCAGTCCATCTATACCTAGAACCTCGAAAGCGTGCAAAAATATTGCTCTTTCAGAATTATGTGCTATTTTTTTGAAACGGCACTTTTTCTGGCTGCGAGCACTTTTCCACTTTAAGATGGTTGAACTGATTTTTCAGAAATTGACAGTTTACGTGAGTCTTATTGCTCCAACGGACCTTCTGAGCTCCAGAGAGTGCTACCTGATTTCGTTTGCGCCCGTTTGTGTTGCCTGGTATTGTCAATATCTAGTTTTTGATTGGTTGGGTGTCTGGAATGATTGTGCACGAACGTTCCAGCATTATTAATGAAACAAATAACTCATGAATTTGAATGTAATATTGAAAAACATGAAAAAGATTGAAAAAGCGCTTTTGCCCGGTGAAAAAGCGTTTTTCCCTGCGAAAACGCGTTTTTTCCCGTTGAAACGCCTTTATTTTTTGAGGTGCATAAACCATTGCCCTGGAAGAACCAAAGTAACCTATCTACCGGCAATGGGTCCTTGGACAAGCCTCATTCGAATAGTTTAGCGTTAAGTAACCGGACAATGATCTTGAACTCTGAGAGTGCAACAAAGTTTTGTCAAATAAATTGCGTGGCAGTCAGCATGTTCTACATCCTGTTCCTATGAGGGTGAAGGGTCAGGGTCAAGAGCAGAATTCCACGAAACGACTTTTTTTTCCCCTGAAACGATTTAAATTTCCTGAAACAACCATTTTTTTGCATTTTCACGAAACGCCCAAAAAAAGCAGACCATGAGGATGTAGGTATAACTCCCCTGAATTCGGTTGTGTTTCTGGTTGAACCCAATCCAGCATGGCCAAGCACCTTTTTTTTTCCCAGTCCAAAACCCCCACAAAAGGCTAAGTCCCAAACGAAAGGCCCGAGTCCCAACATCTTCCCATAAAAAAACATCATTTTATATCATCTTCTCCGTTTTTTTCAAACCATCCATTTCAAAATCGCCATCAAACTGTCGTTTTTCGGCCATCCAGCGCCGCAGGACGGGCAGATCTTGGAGAATCCGTCCTTCCACGAAGTCTTGGCCACCAGCGCGGGCTTGGCCAAGGGCCGGGAGTACAGCAGCGCCAGTGAGGTGGGCCGAAGGGGCCGAAGGGGCCGAAGGGGGCGAAGGGGAAAGTGGGCTGTTCCAAACGGGGAAAAGTGTGTGTTTAGAATGGGAAAATCATCTATAATTTGGGGAGAGATGATGATGATTTAACTAACTTAATTTGGGAGATTGGGAGATATTATGATTTTACTAACTACATATCGGATAACCACTAACTAATATGGTTCGTGGGCTGATATATCGAACTAGTTCTTGGTGTTAGTTATGGTTTTTGAACCATCACATAGATATATCCCAATAGAATCAACTAGGGATCCAATCCCACTTAGTAAGTTGAAAATTTACACACATAGCAGGGAACATCATCTATCACTACTGGGTTGGTGGTTTGGAACATGAACTTTATGACTTTCCATATGTTGGGAATTTCATATTCCCAACTGACGAGCTCATATTTTTCAGAGGGGTAGGGCTCAACCACCAACTAGACTAGGACATGTTCCTTTGCCATGTTTGATTGCCAGAGGTTAGCCACCAAATGCTCTCCGGTTGGAACCGTCTCGTTGAATCCGGTTCCTAAAATGGGGAGTATCCCAATAGCTGGATGGTTGATTTCATGGAAAAACACCTACTAAAACGGATGATGACTGGGGGTACCACTATGACTTAGGAAACCTCCACTTCTTTGTTGCTGGAATCCCTACACCTGACACAGCAATGGCATGGTTCCTTGCTTTTCATCCCACCCAACTCACCCGGAAATCAGGTGGGAGCCGTGTTGAAGTTGCCGGCGGATGGAAAAGATTTGTTGGTCGTTGGGAGCTGAGCCTATGGAAACCTCAGGGGTTCAGATTTCAATGACAAGCTCTATTGATAGGGGTTAACAGAACCATTAAGCACATTGGGCAAAATGATGTTAAGGGTTGAGACCTCACAATGAAAAATTACAGTTACGATAGAGGAGACAAATGATCGTTGATGGTGAATGATGTTGGTGAATTCTGGCCACTTGGATGGATCGGTTGGGGCTACCCCCAGTCATCATCCATTGATAGATGGATTTTCCATGAAACAAACCATCCAGCTTTTGGGGTGTTTCTCTGGCTATGGAAACCTCCAAATGTTCATCAAGGGATTACCCCCCTCCACGCATCCTGCAGAAACGTTCGGTTGCGTATGTTGGGCTTGTTGAGGGCAGAAGTCACTCTTATCAGCCCCAGACCGCCGATTACCCCCTCCCACCACCCCGTCAGAATTGGCAATCGTGCCGCATCAATTGGCATCTTTCCATGGGCATTGCATGGGATGTAGCTGAAAACGTCTGGAAACTTCTGATTTTTTGAGGCGCCCTTGTTGAAACCTCCGAGACCAGAGTGGCAGTTTTTCATTTGTCTTCATATGCTTCATCGAATGCTTTTGCTGAGCTCTGTGAGCGCTGGCTCCAATTTTTGGCCACCTGCATTGAACATCGGGTAGATTCCTTGACCGGAGACGGTAATTTATTTGCACAGAGGACCTTCAAGAAAGATGAACACTCTGATTTCCTGGTTCGCTCCTGCGGGAGATGTCCCGGGCGGCGATCGGTTCAGGCTTCATAAAGTAATTTTTCCTTTATAGATTATGGACAATGCCGAATGGCGTTTATTTCAAAAACCATGGAGCTTGGTATGCAGCATCGTTTGCTGGTGAAATCCCAGTGTTTCCTGATGTTTGCCGCCTATCTCCCCAGTGTCCAAAAGAATCGATGTCTTCAGCGTCCAACCAGTGATGATTACCATCCACAGTAGTTTGTACATGATGATTTCTGGTATATATGATATTGATCATATAAGTAGTATATTGATGATCGTTAGTAATTTATGATCGTTGCTAATTTATGACATGTACTATACCTCTACCAATTAGTATATTTATGATCCTTTATGTACGTGCTGAGAGCAGCTTCCAACAGGTCCTGAATCATCACGCCACAACTCGATTAATGCAACCCCCTATTTCTATCCTCATCTTATGGATGATGCAAACCCCGGGGTTTGTTGAGTCGTTGTTTCTGTCCATTTTTCCAATGGAAAATCCATTACTTGATGAATCTATCATGATTTTTCGAAACTGTTTTTGTTTGCCATCTCAAGCAGCTCTAAGTATAATATTCCAGTATTTGTGGAACATAAGGGGCTAAACCATAGCTCAACTATGAAAAATAGATAGATCATGATAGATCAGGCTGAAATTCACAGTGATGGCCCAACTAACAGTTGTAAATTGGTTTCCCAAAAAACTCAGGATAACTCAGGTCAGGTTATGCTGACTTTTAGCCCATTAAAACAACTGTTAAGGGCCATTGTGTTGGTCATGTTCCATGTTTCACCATTCTTATAGGTGGTACGTTTACCATTCCCAGCCATGGATGGTTTATAATATTGTTTTGACCGCACTGTACAAATGTTCCACAAACAATACTGTAAACCATTATTAACATCAACATCAACCACTATTAGATCACTATCGTCAGATAATAGATATGTGAATAACATTTTTCATAACCACTATGAACACTATTAGATTGAGGATACTTAACCACTTTTACTTAACCACTATTAACCACTATTAGATTGAGTGTTTTAATAACCATTTAATATCCACTAATAACTACTACACTATCACGTTGAACCCCCAGTCATTTTCCAAGCCACGTTAAGCTGGCACCTTTCTGAGGTGCCCAGCTTGAAACGTCCTGGCGACCAGGGGCGCTTCACCATCTCCTTCATGTCCACGCGGGACCGGAAAAAAAATAAAGCGACGTGGAAATCACTACTGAAATGGTGATTTTTATTGCGACATAATGAAAATTGTTGTTGGTTAGTTCGCTAGTTAATAATGGGAATATATGGGAAATAATGGAATGATATGGAATGAGAATGGTTAATGATGATTTAGCATTCTTAATGATGGTTAAATATATTCAATTATGGTCTATGACTATGACTATTAACAATGACGAAGTGGAGGTTCTTAGTCATGGGGGATCCCCAAGCCACCATAGATTTCAATAACATGATCATCCAGAATTGGATGCTTTGGGGGTACAACCAATCTAGGAAAGCTCCACATGAAGGGTGTTAATAAGGATATCTTCTGGTGATGGCCACATCTAAAACAAATGTGACCGGGAATAAAAAAACATAAAACCATATTTTTGGATATTTTTGGGCTGTATCTTCTTGCGCCTTCTTGGGCCCAAAAAAAATATATCGACCTTGTAGGTATGTGGTCAGTCCAAGACATGGATATCATCTATGACCGGATGCCATTTGGGACAACCAAAAGAATATGATATACCCTCTGGTAAACTAACATAGCTATTGAAAATGGCTATTTATAGTGGATTTTCCCATTAAAAATGGTGATTTTCCATAGCTATGTTAAATTACCGGAGGGTAATTATCCCAAAAGGCATCATTTTTGGGGGATATACAACCATTGTTTGGGTATATACAACCATCTATTGGGATACAGCCAATTTTTGGGATATCATTTGGGATATACAACCACTTTTTTCATCTATGAAGAATATGAATCAATATGATACTAATACAGATATCTGGGGATATTGACTTTTTAAAAAAAGTGTGGTGGCTAAAAACCATCCATTGTGGGATTCAACAGGCGGCCGGTCTGGTTGAAATCCTGGATTTGGGGCCGGTGATGATGGCATTTTGTACATTGGCTTATGATATAAAGGGATATAACCGAAAAAAAACGTGCTCTGATCTCTGGCTAGAAATCTGAAGTTTTAGTGGATACTCCCAATTTATGCAACTCAATAGGGAAAATTATAGTCAACCACCAAACATGTGGCTATGGATCTTTTGGGCTATCCATAAATGATATTTGAGAGTCAAAAGTGGCCAAACAAATGTGATCACTGACAGGTTTTCAATGTGGACCTATCACCAAACGATGCCTTTTCGATAGGGGTTCTCAACAACTATCAATCCAAATTATTCAGGTTTATGAAAGCCCTTTTGGGGGGGTTTGGGGGATTTCCATGATGGATATGGGTTGAAAATTCAGGCCATTGTTAGCAAAACATCCCATCTGGATAATGCCTACCTTTAAGTTGGTGAACTATTATTGTAAGTCATATAGACAGATCTTGTTGTTCTCCCCATTAGTTCCTCATGATGTTTGGTCTGATACCAATCTGATCCAGTGATTAGCAAAAGAACGCCCCACCCAAAACGATACATAAATTGGTTGGAATATTCTCAAAGAACGAGGTTAGGTTATACAACTGAGGTTTATGGTTAGAACCACCTTCCTGTTATAGATATTTTTTGATTTGTTCAATCCCCGTAAATCCACACCTCGTCCTATCGCGACGTGCGTGCAAAAGCGATAGGACATTCAAGTCGAACGCATCCAGTGATGAGACGTTTCACCCTTCACCAAACGGTGACGAGAAGGGAATTCATTAGCTTACCAAACGGGTACCTGATATGAGAATCTTATCCAAATCTTATTCCAGTGGATATCAAACAGATTTGGTTGGTATCTTTGTAATACCATGGCTACCTGGTTGGCATCTTATCCAGATACAAGGTATTTGGTGAACATGACCTGTAAAAACAAAATCAAGCTCTTTAATTGGGCATCGCACGGGTAACCCACACGACATGTTATCCGCATCCGTCCAGTTTGCTGAACAGCAAGCCTAAGGCTCCGGCGAGACGGGAATTTGGCCGATCAGTTGGCCATATGAAAAATGCTGCAGGTGGAGGGTGGACACTGCAGACAAACTTAGAGAATTACAGACATGTTTTTGAAAGTCGATTCTATCTGTTTGGTGGTTTGGAACATGTTTTCCATATATTGGGAATAATACTCCCAACTGACTAATATTTTTCAGAGGGGTAGGTATACCACCAACCAGCTATTACTTTACCTACTTGATCCCATAAACTTGGATATATGATGTTGAAAAATGATGGATTGATCTTTGAAAACAGTAAGAAGTACATGTATGGCATGGAAGTATCCAAGGTCTGCCGTGGCGTGGAATTTGCCACAGATTAAGCTATGACTGGTTGGTACACTCAGGTAAACTAACAAAGCTATTGAAAATCATCATCTTTAATAGGTAAATCAACTGTAAATGTGCCATTTTCAATAGCTATGTTAAATTACCAGAGGGTAGATCATGGTTTCCGATCTTTTCTGAAATCAAAATGGCTTCCACAAGCAAAGTCGTTGAACATATCCATGGGAGTAGTCTTCTCAAAGTAGGTTTGAAATCCAACAAAAGCTGGCTACAGCACCATGGATTTCCACGCCTCGCTTGCTGTGGGACTTGGGACCTCATGGCATCAAAGTGGCATCAATAAGTGGCATCATTAAGTGGTCTTTTTGTTCAGCAAAAATCTTCGGCATTGAAACTAGTTTATAGCCTTTTTGGTATCCTTTTGGCAACGGGATTTGGGCATAGCATGCTGGCTGGCCAACTGCCTGCCGTGGCTGTTGGTTTCATCCTTGGCTGGGGTGACCCACAGCGAAGTTGTCCGTGTAGCTATGGAGCGAATGAAACATTTTTGCAGCACCAAAAGCCAGCTGTATAAATCCAACCAGCATTTTTCTTACAACAGTTGTAATGAAACATAAACTTATTGTAATACATCCAACACTCATCAACAAACAAAAGTTGCATAAAGACATAAAGACAAGCAAATAGATTGATCAAGATGTGCTGATGTAATCAACAATCGCACAAGTGGCCCTTTAACGGATTCAACGTATGATTTAATCCACCCAAAGCAACGGACTTCAATAGACCCAAAACATGACGAGACCTGACCTAGCTGAACCCAACATGTTGAAGCCTGAGCTCCGGTCATACCAGCCATTTTCCATTCCCCAAGTCAATCGCAGGGTTGAGACTGAAAGACCAAAGCCTATGACACATTTGGATTTGAAAGATTGGCTGCTTTAAAATCCCATTTGCTCTTTACTTACATTCTTTCAGTGGTTCAACGGCCACAAGAACCTGTTGTGATCTCTGTATCTTTGGAAAACTCTTAAGTTTTCTTCCACGAACAAATCTAGCCACGACTTGTGACCCCGTTACTTCGGCATCCCGGAAACGCGTTCGTTCCCGCCTGATGAGCATGTCCGTGCTGGAACTTTGGAGTCGGTCCACGGAGGTCAGAGAGTAATGTTGCTCTGCTGGGGGTCCCAAAAAGATAGAGAAGTTCTGGGTCAATAATGGTTAAGAATAATGGTTAATGTCAACCCTGGATTGATAAACCATAATAAACCCCTAGGCTGTTTAATTGTGAGGGTACCATTTAAGTATTGGATTATGACTATTGGAGGAGTACCCCCCTAATTAATAAACCATGGTTTATTAATCCGGGGGTGACATTAATTGTGGTTAATGATGGTTCATAATGTGGCAAACCAACTGCCATAAACCAACCTATTCATACCTATTCCTACCATGGGGGATGGCTCATACCACCCATCAGCGATGACTTGGGGATTGATGTTTGGATTTACCACATTAGTAATCCCCAAAAGGCTGGAAAAGTAATGATGAAAGTGCTTCCAGGACAAATAGAATATGATGGCTTCCCATCATGTTCTATCGGGTGTGCGATATCTATCTATTTTGCTTAAGATCAACTGTTAAAAAAATATGCCCTGAGATTCCTGATAGTGTCCAACTGGTTTTTCTGAGGTAGCTATACCAGAAATATCATCCATGGTTAACCATTGCAATGATATTACCAGATCGTATTCACCGCAAACCATTCTATCAGTTGTCGGAGCGGCGCCCAAAAATCCTTTACTCTATCATTCTCACCAGAATGACCGGCTGCTACATCTCAAATTTCAGTTCCGAAGTTGGGTTATAATAAGTTCCAATCTCCTTGTATATAGATTCTATAATAGATATATAATGTCCATAAACCCAAGTTATTGGAGTTATAAACTTGTCTAAGCCAGTTTAAGAACCCCTGGGCTTGGCATCTGGAAACGCAAAATGCAACAAAGATGGAGATGTGATGACAAAGATGGAGAAACACCTTAGGTTGGTTCAAAGTCGGACAAATTGCAGGGCTCCAACAGGCAGCTTCCCAATATCCAGGACTTGGAAGACTGTTAAACTCTGGGTTTCTTCAATGACCTATTATCGGTGTTTGAAAACTATACATCGAACTTACATCTATGTTGGGTGTTATAGTTGGATAATTCAGAGTATCATAGATGTCTATTCAATTCAATGTTTGTAAACTATTCAGGCATCAAACATCGAATTTACATCGGTGTTTGGGTATTCACCTGTCCCCGTTCCAGTTATTTCGTGGATCAGTGGATATTCAGTCTCAATTCAGGCTGGTTGCTTCACCATTTTTCTATAACACATATATTTTATTATGTATAAATATTATATATATAAATATTGTACATATATTTTATATATAAATATTATATATATACCCCCAACAAAAACGTCTCTTCAATGAATTGGTTTCAGGGAAAAAAATATGGCAGACGGTGGTAGAACACCATTGGGATAAAACATCCCGACACCAAAGTTAGTAAGTTTCAGTTCCCCTCGCCCGATTGCAAACTTTGTAAATGGTTATATGTGTTGTACATGCTTATGAACAACAAAATGGTTGACCAAATAGTAGTAACCCATCCCAACTATCAACAAGTGGGTTTACACTAAGTACCTCATCACCTCATTTGACCTCATCGCGATGCATTTTTTGCTGGTTTTACCTCCTAATACTGTATTGATGGTCAAGTTCCGTTTAAATCCAATTGGCACTTTAAACAGTAAGTACTGTGGTGATGATTAAATTCCATTGAATCAAATAATGTGGTAACGGCAACTACTAGACCTACCATTTTCACTTGGATTGTTTCAATACCACCCATAAAAAATAGTGATTTTGGGGAAGGTTTATGGCATTGGGTTTACCACATTAATCATCAATAATTATTAAAAATCATGAAGAATCATTTATAATCATTCATGATAATTAATAATCATTAAGCATCATCCATCCATAATCATCCATCAAATCACTGTTAGGTATTAAGCACGATTCATCATTCACGTAATAAGCCAATGATGGTAAGCCGTGCCAGGGTCGTGGCCGTGCCGCGCTGGCGCTCACCGCGGTGACCTTTTGTGGCGTGCTGTTGGGGCACCAAGATCACTGGGTTAATGAAAACCAGAAACGGTTGGAAAAGCCATGGCTGGTTAAAAAAAAGAAAACCATGGTGCTATTGATGAAAAACTATTGAAAACTTCATAAAACTTCTAGGTTTTCTAGATTTTACTGGATGATTGTCGGGTTTACCACATTATTAGTGATTAATCGTGCTTAATAATGTGTGATAGTGATTTTATGGATGATTATCAATGGATGAGTATTAATGAGTATTAATGATTGTTAATGAGTATTAAAAAGTATTAATGATTCATGTGACAAACCCAATATTACCATAAATGGTTGGCATTGAGACCATTCCCAAACGGTAGTCGTTGGTACACGCATTAAGCAGAAAACTGATTCTTATGTTTGTTCTTTGAAGAGGAATGAACTAGTTTATTAAAGTCTAGGGTTATTTGATAATCGTATGAAATGTTTTGAAAATATGTGTTAGTTTTATGAAATGTATGGACAACTACCTATATGGTATGTGAAACCCGCCGACAACAAATGATTTAAATGTTGATTATCGATATTTATGGGTTTGATGTGGATTCAGTAGGTGTTCAAATGCTTCTACATGTTTGAAGAATCAAATTGTAGGGGTCTGAAACACCAAAATCTGGGTGTGTCCCATTCTCAGGCAAACCCAAATGATTGGTACGTTCAAAGCAGTGACTTTCATTGTGTTTTTTGGATTTTGTTTGTATCTGATGAAGTTATGATATTGTTTATGTACTATGCCATGTTTGTCAACAAAGTTATGGGGATATACAAGTAATCATTTTACCGCGATATAATAAGATGTAATGGGATATACGTGCATGTAGTGGCACATACTGAGATAGAATGGAATGTATGACCCCAAACGATGTCATGTGGGTGTGCCTGAAACTGGTGGATACCCCATTCATGGCAAGTTTCATGGCAAATCTCGTGATCAACCTGGGGTCAGGATGGGCCTGCAAACAACTGCGGTAAGTTGGTTGAAATAATGGATCAACTCAGGTTTACTTCATAGATATACCGATATTTCCCGATGTAGCCATTTATAGTTTGATACTTTCACCTTTTCCATTGCCATCAACGGTGCCATAAACTTTGCTGCTCGCCGTGGCACGGACATCTGCCAGTAACGCAACGTGACCTCTGGAACCGGAGCTCTCACCTTTCTAGATACCCTTCGATCTGTACCCTCTGGTTAATGGGAATATCTATGGTTAATGGTGATTAATAGTGAATTAATGGCGATTAGTGGTGGTTATTAATGGCTAATAATAGTGAATTAATGGTGATTACCCTCTGGTTATGTCAAAATAGCTATTGAAAATGGCCCAGTCGAAATAGTTGATTTACCCATGAACATCGCATGGTGATTTTCCATAGTTACGTAAACGTTCACCAGAGGGTATGTGCAATGGACCATCATGATTGGAAGCTTGATGTTACCAATTTCAACCATGCAAATTTCAAGCATGTTTAATATTGTTTTCGATTTTTTCGGATAGGGGGATTACACACAGCTTCGTTTGCCAATCATGTCATCTTCAACTACAATCACTGAATTTGATTATTAGAGGGCGCAAAACAGGGCAAAATACCCTCTGGTAAACTAACATAGTTATTGAAGCCATGGCCCATTTATAGTTGATTTACCTATTAAAGATGGTGATTTTCCATAGCTTGTTGTTAATGTTTACCAGAAGGTAGATATGAAAATCTGCATCAAAATCCTGGTCGAGGTCGACCTCCTGACTTTAGGTCATCGATGTTTTGTCAATCCTCCAATTTGACGCCGCAGGTTGTGGTATCTCTTTCGGGAGGGCGAAGATGAGGTGCACGAGTTGAAACAACTGGCCTGGCTATGTCATTAGATTCTGGATTCACCAAAATATGCTTTTTTTGAGGGATTTTGCCATAAAATTGTGGGCAAACGATTTTTGAAAGGATGTGAAAGGCAGTTTTATGGCTTAGTTTGGTGTCTTTTGCATGGGAAAATCATTCAGCCAACCAAGTCAGTCTGTTGTTGCAGGATACTCGTATCCAAGAGTAACGATGGTCGGTGAGTACAAAAAAACAACAAGGTATACATAGTTGGTTAATGGGCAGAAACAAACTGGGGGATCAACTAGCAAAAATGGTGCTAGATAGCGGGCAAACAACAAGATAAAGTATGATGAACCAACAATCATGCAGGGTTTTGTTTCCAATTTCCAAACTTTTTGTGGTATGAGAATCTAACCCGTCATCCCGGAAGTTGTAGGACAAAAAATAATGATATGCATCAAAAGGATGATGTAATTCTTGAAAATAAAAGAACATATTAACATATCAACAGATAGGTGTATATATAATATGTATATATATATATGTGTGTGGCCGTGGATCAATACCTATAAATACAATTTTTAGGTGGATGAACAACCACCTACCAGCTATTTTGATGTTCACCAGGGGTACAAGGTTTTGACCCATCCCTATATCTATCTATATATCTATCTATCTATCTATCTATCTATTTGTCTGTCTATCTATCTATTTATCTATCTATCTTTCTATCTATCTATCTATCCATCTATCTATCTACCCATCTATTTTATCTTTCTATCTATCTTATCTATCTTATCTATCCTATCTATCTTTCTTATCTATCTATCTTATCTATCTTATCTATCTTATCTATCTTATCTATCTATCTATCGATCTATCTATCTATCTATCTATCCATCTATATTATCTTACCTATCTATCTACCTATCTATCTCACTATCTAACTATCTATCGATCTATCTATCTATCTCTCTCTATCCATCTATCTATCTATCTATCTATCTACCTATCTATCTATCTATATTTATTTCTTTCTTTCTTTCTTTCTTTTTTCTGTCTGTCTTTCTTTCTTTCTATCTTTCTTTCTATCCTATCTATCTTTTCTATCTTATCTATCTTATCTTTCTCGCCTATCTTATTTTTTTATCTATCTTATCTATCTTATCTATCCTATCTATATTTCTATCTTATTCATCTTTTCTATCTTATCTATCTTATCTATCTTATCTATCTTATCTATCTTATCTATTCTTATCTATCTTATCTATCTTATTTATCGTATCTATCTTATCTATCTTATCTATCTTATCTATCGTATCCATCTTATCTTTCCATCTGTCTATCTATCTTTCTTTCTTTCTTTCTTTCTTTCTATCTATCTATCTATCTATCAATCAATCAGCCAATCAATCAATCAATCTATCTATCTATCATATATATATTTCACACCCACCATCAAAATCAGCGATATAGAGGCAGCACTATTCTTTGGAAGGTCTTGCCTCCCAATGCCCAAGGTGCCCATGGGCTGTCTCCCTCAGCGCTTGACAGACGGCCAGGGAGCAGGTGAAAGCTTGGGCCGGAGAATGGCCCATCAGCCAGAACGCGGTGATCTGGCAAAGTCGTTGGCAGACCTTCGGCAAACAATGATACAATGATTCAATGATCCTTCCAATTCGTACATCCCATAGGTTCGACGTGGAAACTCGAGTTGGCATTGGAAGACGGTTATCCGAAAATGGCGTTCATACCCCAGCGGGACATGATGGGACCATCGATTCATGGGATGAGCCATACTCATCACCGAACGATGAGCCAATTCATCCGCGACCTCAAGTTCTACAGTGGCAAGTTTTAGTACATCCCAAAAGTGATTTGAGGTTACCCTTTGGTAAACTAGCAGTTTGCTACGTTTGCGAACTGGAAAATCACGATGTTTTTTTGTTCCGTAAACTATTTCTATGGCCATGTTCAATAGCGGGGCTGGGATCATCCATGGGAAATCCCGGAATCCGGAGGGTTTTGAAAAAGGGCATGGCGATCATAGTTCTTTTTGATCAATTGGAATATGTTTCATATGGAATATCTGCTTGGTGGCTTGGAACCATGGAATTTCATGACTTTCCATTCGGTAATATTTTTCAGAGGTGTAGGTATACCACCAACCAGATATAGTATGATCAACCATGATCCCTTTGGTTTGTACCCATGGCGGGTGAACTAGATATAACTAGATTAGCATCGATGCAAATTCTGACGTGATTGTCATGTTTTTTGGATTGTCGACTCGGAGTTTTCAGCTAAAAGATTGCCATCAAAAAGGAATAGCAAAAACTTAAACCAGCAGTGTGTCTGTGATTTTCACCAGCACACACTGAGATGTGATGAATGTTCACACCTTATATTATTATTATTATATATATATAAAGACAATTAATGCGGTAAAAACAATAATAAACCACCAATGGCTGGGAATGGTAAACACACCACCCATAAAAATTGTGATGACTGGGGTATGGGTATGGTTTATGACATTGTCTTAACCACATTACTCCCGAAATAATGATAATCTGATACTTTATCCCAGGTTAATGATTGATAATCGACATTTTTCACATCTTATATAGGGATATGATCCACAATATTATGGGGATTTTGTAAGGATATATTACATACTTATATATATATTATTTGAATATATTGGGATTTTTCCAGTATTGGAAGAACATCCCTACAGTATCTCTTGGAGCGCGAGGTGCCAACGAGCACCAATGGATATCTGGATTTCACCCCGACAGAGGATTGGCAGGAGGCGGCGATGTGTTTTTTTGCGGTGCTTTTTGCGGGACACCCGGTGGATCCCCGTAGCCATATACTGGGAATATATATGGTGAAATATACTGGGAATATTGGGGATATGGGAATATAATGGTATATATATATATAGATAAAATGGAATATGTTTTTTTTTTAAATGGGGATATACTGGGAATGTACTGGGGATATATTGGATGGGACTATATATGGGAATATCATGGGAATATGCTGGGAATGGTTATCCAGGGACGCAGAGGACCATAGGAGACCCAACCAGCGATTCACTGGTTGATTTTTAAGATCGTACAACCATCCAACTTCAAAGTATCATGCTCAGCAATGTCACCCCAGGATTAATAAACCTATGGTTTACTAAATGGAGGCGTCTACCATTTATAACAGGAAATGTGGAAATAAAACTAAATAAGAGTATTTTGGGAAGCCTCCATATTGATAAATTGAGGGGTTATTAATCCTGGATTCAAATTATCCATGTTACCCGACCATTGCAGGCTGCAATGAAGAGCCCATCAACTATGTTCAAAACCTGGCATTGCTCAGGTGTTGCCTGGCTATGCTTGCCCTCCAGGGTTAGAGTTCCTTGGTGGAAGACATCGTTCCAATCTGGGAATGATATGGAATGATGGTAGATTGGTGAAGCAAGATTCAATGGCTGCCTTTGTCAACCTTTAACACAGGTGAAAAAATACTGAGATATTCTACTGGTTCATGCTGGTTAATGTCGCCTTTAATAAGCATCCAAATATTATCTGGTTGGTGATGTGGAACATGTTTGATTTTCCATATATTGGGAATTTCATACTCCCAACTGAAGAACTGAATTTTTTCAGAGGGGTAGGTATACCACCAACCAGATATAATGGTGGTCATAAGCAAGATGTTCAATGATGGGCCTCTGCAACCGGAGTTGCACCTTGAGCCAAGGCGTTTTGAGTTTTTTTTGGCGAAGGGTCAAGTGAGTTTCAGCATGAGTAAAATGCTTGTTGAACTTCAAATTCCCGTTAAAATTCCCTTAAAATTGGTGAAGGCTTGAAAAGAATAATTTGACCGGTTCAAGTTCTTTCACATCCGACTTTAAAAGATGGCTGTTGAGGTTAGCCAACACCAAATACTATGCTTGTTTCATCTCCCATTCGCTGACTCTTCGGTAGGCATTCCAGTCACACAAGGGATGGTATGGATGGTGAGGTAACCTTTCAAGATTGATACGCTCATTTGTCTCATCTTTCTTTCCACTTGAAAAAGTGGATCTTTCGATCCATAATAAATGGTAGAAAACTGCATGTAAAACAACAATATGACAAGATGTTTCCCAGATCTATTTTTCAACTGGTCGTATGTAGTATCACATATGTTGTGTTTCTTTGGGGTGGTGTTTAAACCCACATGTTTTTTCCGTCATGAATGTTGGCTGAGTTGTATTTCCATATTTGCTGCAATGCTTGGTCAAGCCCCCATACTATAGATAACCGGTAACCAACAAATTTTCATGGCTTCTCCAAAAGCCATTGGTAGTCCAATCGTGGACTGGAACTTTTTTTCGTATCGGTCAGTGATTTACCTGTCAACGATTGGGATCCTGGGATTTCCCCAGAATGTGAGTAACGCAAGGTCATAAACCACCCAGCCATATGTTGATGGTTTTTACCATACATTTAGCAACAGCAAAATCACTATTTTCATGACACTATCAATCACCATATACAATTGTCAGTTAACTATGTCAATTGATTTAATACCATTATTATTCACTTAGTTCCAACTATAATCAGTCAAATTGATATAGCTATATAATGTTATATAACATTATGTTTTTTTGAAATATATATATATATACACACACACTCAATTCCATTAATTACCATAAAACCATGACTTATTCCATGGATTCCGTTCATCATCCCATTAAACACACCATCTGATTCCATGACTGCCGTTTCGGCGGCCCTCCGAAGGTACCGCATGGACATGTCTGAGGGCCGCAGTTACGCACGCCTACCGCGCAAAAACATGGATGAATTGACCCTCGGGCGGGGTGGAGCAGGCAGCTCCCATCAATGTAGGACATATCTAGGGTTTACAGGGATTTCTAATGGGGATATCATGGAGCAGTGGATATTGGATGATTAATGGGATTAACTATAGGTTTTATGATGGAGTATAGTGGGAGAATCGTCTATAAGTCTATAACATGGAAACATCGTGGTTCTATATTGCCAACTTGATGGTTGGCTGGTGTGCTTGAAAAACCTGGTTTTGCTGAAGCCCCAAGAAAAACGGTGGATACCACAAGAAATCACACAATTTCAATGGGGAATATCATGAGAAGCCAACAAATTGCTGAATTGTGATTTCTCTATCCAGACTTAAAGCATGTTGGGCCCTAAAACTGTTTGCTATCGTGAATCTGGGCCCCGTTTTACAGCTTTGCCATCGTGAATCTGATTTGCATCTCCATGTGTGACTATTCTTGGATCTTTGCTCCAACCTGCAGGAAGTCCCCATTTTTCAATTGGTAATCTCGCAAGCAGATACAGATAGATACAGTAGATAGTGACGATAGTGAAGTCAAGCGGTGGATTGGTTTGGTGTTTTTTCTGTGCCCATATCCACAGTTTCAGAAGTGTTTGCGCATTGTCTGCAGGTGCCCCCCCCGTTATGTATGTTTTTGTTGGTTTACGAAGCCATCTCACTATAGATATATCTACCATAAACCCCAGTTATGCTATGCTTTGCTGCTTCTGAACCAACTTACGTAAAGAAGGGGAATCACCAACCGCACGTCCAGGTAGATCCTCAACGAGGATTTGGATTTGGGGGGTTCAACCCAGTTGTGAAAAACCCACCGTGTGTAGATCTAGGGAAACCATAGGCCATAGCTTTACTATGTTTGTTCTACTCAGGGTGGATTTGTGATGACGCGAATGGATGCAATGCTAGTTAGTAGGGCGAAGCCCACCCAAAAATGGGCAAGTTTTTCATTTGCAAAGTATCCTTCTTTTTGCCCAGATGAGTGTCATGTATGTTCACGATGTTTTGAACGATTATGGCTGGGTATAAGGGGTACAAGAATGACAATCATCTAGAACACAGGAAATAACCATGAAATAGCATGTGAAATATCATAGAATCATAGAATATCTCAAAAAGTGACTCAACTGGCCACTTCAGGTACCTAAATTGGAGGTACATAAACGTACCATATTTCTGGCCATATTTTGTGGGGATATTCCCATCGATTAAATGGAAAATCTGTTTGGTGGTTTGGAACATGTGGATTATTTTTCCATATATTGGGAATCTCACAATCCCAACTGACTTCCACTCCATGATTTTTCAGAGGGGTAGGTTGAAACCATTAATTAAATTACAAGATCATCATGAATCACCATTAATATGGTCATTATCAACCATAATTAACGATTGTTTAATCAGAGAGTAGATGGAAAATCCATCAGACCTCCCTTTTTTGACTTTTAAACGTTCGTTCTCCGCAGCCGTCTCCGGAAACACAGATCGCGCTTTCAACCGCCGGGGGATGGGCCCCCGATGCGGTGGAGTTTGGGCGCTTTTTTTTTGCTGTCGAGCTGCGGAGCACAGGCAGCATGGCATAAATCATGGTTAATAATGGTTGATCTATGGTTGATCTATGGTTGATCTATGGTTGATCTATGGTTGATCTATGGTTGATCTATGGTTGCTCTATGGTTGATCTATGGTTGATCTATGGTTGATCTATGGTTGATCTATGGCTGATCTATGGCTGATCTATGGTTGATCTATGGTTGATCTATGGTTGATCTATGGTTGATCTATGGTTGATCTATGGTTGATCTATGGTTGATCTATGTTTGATCTATGGTTGATCTATGGTTGATCTATGGCTGATCTATGGTTGATCTATGGTTGATCTATGGTTGATCTATGGTTGATCTATGGTTGATCTATGGTTGATCTATGGTT
>Ga0126342_10005858_pt1 | contig 21627 bp, 19 predicted proteins | sample Cyp1metagenome_FD_92528 | JGI IMG/M metagenome (GOLD analysis project Ga0126342, IMG submission 92528) | Coral microbial communities from Lord Howe Island, Old Settlement Bay, Australia - Cyphastrea 1 metagenome | ecosystem: Host-associated > Invertebrates > Cnidaria > Coral ... | reverse complement strand
TCTATCTAATCTATCTAATCTATCTAATCTATCTAATCTATCTAATCTATCTAATCTATCTAATCTATCTAATCTATCTAATCTATCTAATCTATCTATCTATCTATCTAATCTAATCTAATCTAATCTAATCTAATCTTATCTATCTATCTATCTATCTATCCAGCTGTAACTTTTTCTACATGGATATATAGGCATACATACACATAGATTCACGTATGTCACTAATGTAAAAACATGGGATCACATTGCTATATAGAATATAAGTGGATATGAACAAATGTGTAGCGATTACCATAAATTATAGTTATTATGAGTATCGCACAAAATATGCGGGTTTAACATGGATTTCTCACACTGGGAAATGGCCATTTTTACACTGACCTTTTCATGAGACAGTGCCACGCTCTTTTTCCATGTCCAGGCATGAGTAGGTACTTAATTTGGGGCAAACAAAATACCCCAAGACATCCAGACATTTTCCCAGCCCAGGCACGCAAAAGTGCTGATCCCCCGCTCAAACTCAGCCTGTCATGTGGCCCCGGGGCTGCACGTTGCCATGCCAAAAACGCCAAGGACTTCAGTTCATCGGAAGGATGATCCTAGGCCCCGGCACAAGGGTTTGATGGGGACCACTTCATTGAAACATACCGAAGTTGACTTGATGCATCAATATTACAGTACATCCTTCTCCACGAGGTTTGATATTCACAGCAATCCAAAGAGGATGGACAAATATGGACAAGGGGCAGATGTACTTGAAGCGGACTGTTTGGCACTGTATGTTGCCTGACATGTGAAGGTACTCATGCCATCTGCCATCAGTCTGATCCCAGGAAGCTGATGAAACACCACATAAAAACGATACAAACATCGAAACCCCTGTGTCATCCTGTGTCCAAAATCCATGGAAAAGACATGAAAGGAACATATCACCAAGAATTGGTGCAACGCATCTAGTCGTAAGCTAGAATCAGGATCTACGGACTCTACTGATCATTATGAATCATTATGATCAATCATGTGCGAAGTGGAACACTTAAAGCATGTCTGAGACTCCGGGGCTTGATCGTTGCCCAATTCTTCAAACTACATGGTAAGCGGCTCACAGAACGCCGCCTGTTTTTCCAACCGTGGCGAGTTCATTTTGCGTGTGTTTTCTCAAGGATTTGCGTCTGGGTCCTTTTTTTTGACTCTGTTAAATCCTGCGACAAACTACTCTATCAATATCCACATTGCATGGTTTGCCTGAAATTTTGTTTTTTTTAACCCTCCTTAAATGATTATCTAAAAATTGGAAAAACACCATGGGCATATTATGATGATCCATTGGAATTCGCAGTAGCCTATCACTTTCCTGGCTTTTTCAGAGGTAGCGCCTCAGTTGGCGAGGCCCCGTCTCGGGCTGCGGCCACCCAGTGTTCCATGCTGCGCAGGGCCCCATCCACGTCCGCCACGAGCTGTAAACACTCCTCAGACATCCGCCGAGGACGCGGTATAGGACCTCAAAATGTGGTCATATTGGTCATATTAGATTTATATTAGATTTATATTAGATTTATATAGATTTATATAATATGAGTTAGGACTTCAACCATCCAAAATTGAACAACGTTTAGGATCATTTAGGTATATTTAGTTTGATTTCGAACATTATTTGGCTATAGCCATACATAGCTATGCCCATTTCCTGAGCAGAGGGACTGGGTTAGCCTCATGCCTGACACCTTCCGAGGTCTCTACTTGGTGTTTGATTATAGGCTGGAATGGTTGGAACTGTCCCTATATTCATCCTGGTAGATGGCCCCAAAATCACAAAACTATGAACCAACATATACCAACATATACCAACAGAGTCAACTTCCTCCACGCCTTCTTCCAATATAAGATGACATGAGTCAAAGGCTTGATCATTCGTCTGTGCTGTGCATGCTCCGCCGCTCAGCAAAGCCTGGGGCCGTGGTGCCAGGCTTTGCTAGGGAATGGGTACCCCAACCTGACGAACATGCCTCCACTCCAATATGGGTTTGGTGGACTTCTATCATGAACATTCATAAACCCAATTCCACATCCGCTCCGTTCAGGCTGCAAACTTCAGCAGGATCTAAAATCTAACTCATAGACTCAAAGATTACTCATAGCATTCATAGCATGTTGCCGTATGTTGCCTGTTGCATTTCAAGAATTGAGCTGCAGGGACCCATTCTCTTTGTCGCGGTGTTGCTGGAGATGCCATCAGCCCCCCACGGAGCGGTACCGTCACTGGAGGTTCCCACCGATCGACCGGTTCAAGCGATTCCAGCGTGGTGGGCTCTGTCGGCCATTGAGTTTGGGCTCCTGTCCATGGGAAGCCCAAAATATCCCAAAATGTATGGCACCAAACTATTCTCAGGAATCAAAGCAAACATGATCAAACTATATATATATATATCAAACTGATGTAGTCTCGAGGACTAGATGGCTGACTGGTTCTAGACATTCTAGACGCAATGCTGTCAGCATTTGTCAACCATCTTGCGATATCTTGCAATGCCGCTTCTTTTGTTTGGCTCTGGTGGGTAGCTGTCAAGACATGTCAAGACCATCTCAAGACTCCAGACAGATTCTGGATATTTCCGGAGTCCTGGACTCCACTTCTGGCGACCTCCCATAGCCAGGGCAGCACGATATTCAGCACCACATTGGAGTGGCGATGGTGTGAACGGCCAATTCCTTGGGCTACAGCGGCTACAACCGTCGGACTGAAAAGCGATAGCTGTAACAAAAAAAACACTGCAGCTGATGCTGTCCTCTTGTTGTACCATGCTTGAGTCATCTCTACCACCTTTCATCCTATTCTCAGTGTTCGAACCAAGACCTTGAGAGACAGATAGAGACAGTAGGCAAGTTGGCAAGTAAGCCTCTGGCTTTTTGGGATGCCAGTCATCGATACAAGAGGGACCATTAGAGGATCATCTTTAATCAGCATTAATCATCTTTACCCACCGGCATCCCTTTGTTTGCTGAACCGTTCTCACTTCTTGACATAGAATATTCAGCTGGGTGCCCCAGTGTCAAATGTGCCAAGATGTGCCAAGCTTCAATTGCTGAGGTAAGGATGGCAATGCTGGAGGTTTCTGCACAGCAGGCAGCTGGCGTCTGACCCGACCACGCGCAGCATCTGGAGTCTGTCCTGCATCACTGACGTTTCAAAATGTTTCAAACTGGCGTGAAGTGCAGCAATTCAGCAGATAAGTTTTGATAAGTTGCGGTGCTAACCGCTGACCTGGCCATACCTAAAGGGTGACAGTGGCAAGTCATGGCAAGTCATGTCCTTCATCAGGTGCTTCGCTCAGATCGTTCAGATCGTCAGGTCCTCAGAAAGGAGGGGAGCTGCACCATCAACATCTTCAAGGGGCAATGGCAAAAAAAGAGACTTGTTCTTCTATTTGCACTATTTTGCACTAGCATTTGCGAACATTGGAGTCTCAATTTTCCAGTGCTGTTCGCAACAGAAACGAATCTCTCAGAGTTATGAATGGATATGTCTATAAGCCAAAATTATCCAACTATATATCAGGGTTTGCCAATTGCCCCTTTGTCTGATTAGTAGTAAATACATACATACCGTTACACAATGACCTCCCACAAAAAGGATACAATGTTCTTGCCATGTATCCGGTTGTGTCATCATCATGCCGACTCTCCACAAAGCGTGATTGGAGTTGCCTTGGGAATCACAAGCGGCAACTGAAAAAAGCCAGCCCAGCACCCAACGATGTCAACTTGGTAGAGATCTTAAAACCCAAAAAACTGGTGGCAATTCCCTACTAGATTGTTGACAAATCTTCTTTGCCGGACCTGAGGATCCACTCAAACCTTTGACCAGCTGAGGATGCACTCGTATTCGTTGTATTACAGTTGCTTGACTGCAAGCCGTTTGGAGCCTTCTGGGGCTCAGCGCACAATTTATTGTTGCACTATTTGGATCCACTTGGCGCCTGCAACGTGATGGGACATAGTAAGTGCAACCAACAACAAAAATCGCAAACATGGGGGTTGGTCCCCCTGTTTTTCTTCGTTCAAAGCTGAGCCACTCTTCCAATTCTTGCAACTTTTCCTGCACGTTTTGCCAGTTTTGAAAGCCCATTTCGGCAGCAAGCTCGTCCGGGCAACTGTACGAGGGCTTTTGTCACCGGCTCCATTGCACTGGCAAATATGCACCCTAATCTGATCTAATCTGCTTGCTAAACTCTGGTGTTTGTTCGAAGAATTAAAAAAGCACGGAAGCTTGTCCCTAAGTTGTCGCCTGCAGGGCACTCCAACAATTCTGCTTCGCAGTCACATAGACCAACATGGATAGCGAATGATAGCGCTCTTTCTCGGCATCATTCGGCATCTCATGAACCAAAGAAACATGATGAACCATTCGATGAATCGTGCTTTGTACACTTGGGGCCCATCCCCGATTTGGGGCAATCCTCTGGGCCAAGCTGCCAAAGATGTTTTTTCGCATTTCGAGGGATCTTCAGAACTGAACGCCCTGGTGGGAACATGTGGGAACCCAATGGAACCCACACACAATCATATTAAAATATCATTTCTGCGTATTTTGGTCATTGCAATCTGGCGGGGGGGGGCTGGGGTTCGACTCAGGGGAGCCGTTGCAGTAAATCTTTCAGCACAGCTCCTCAGCGGGCTGGCGCTTCCTTGGTAGTCAAGCCCCTGTTCAACATGTGACGGTACCTGAGAGTTAAGTTGTGAACATATCGCTTGCAGACACTGGTTGGTGTTAAGATTGAGATGCTGCCGAATTTGGAATGTAAAAGTAGTAAAAGAATCGCATAGAACCACTTGGTTTTGAAGCTGACAGTCAAGACATGTCAAAGCAGTCGATGGTAATCTAAAGTTCCGTCAGCAGCTGAGGTCCCCAACCTGTGTTTCCGGAAGTCCAGCTTTTCACGGTCACAGTAGTCGAGGTAAGCCTCAGGCTGGAGACCCTTGTGATATCTTGTGATGGTGATACATAGTGATACCATTGATGGAACAACTGTGGCACCCATCTACTTGAGGATACAACAGCCAAGAGTTAGTGGAACCAGGACTCAACTTGTCCGATCAGGTCTCTGCCGTTTACCTCATTGGTTTATCAATGGATATCCCAACAATCGCAATTTTGACAAACAAGAAGATCAACATTGATAAATCCATATAAATCCATATAAATCCATATAAATCCATATAAATCCTGTGATTGGGGGGTTTCAGATGGTTTCAGATTCCGAGATCAGGCCATGCTTTGATTGGGAATCGCTTGCGAATTTCTTGCTTCTCGCCTGCACGGTCTGCACATGTTGTGCATGGGAGACCAGCAGGGGATCGTGATAGAAGGCGCGGTCCTGAAAGTGCTGCGGAATCTGCCCCACTGTGAGCTGTGCCCCGCCAATGAATGGAGTTGATTGATCCAATTACAGCCAGTTATGTACAGTAGCGAATGCCAGGATAATCAAAGTTCCGCAAAGTGGTTTTTGAGAAAATATTGAAAGCAGAACCCCGAATCCTACAGTTTCATTCAATCAAACCCAAATTGCTTGTTCTTGAGACAGCTAGCGGCGCCGACCGTGCACATCTTCGCAGTGGTTTTGAGTCATGTCCCCGGGTCAGGGAAGCCGCTGAGGTAAGATATCTAAGCCTTTCAGGATCTTTCAGGCGTACTTTACAAATCTTTACAGAGTTCCAGAGTTCCTCAAAGATGAGCTGTACATGACCCTACCATCCCGTTGCAGTGTATTCCGTATGGCAGCGTCTACGATTGTATCATTGTATCACTAAGATTTGAAGATCTACAGTATTCTACAGTCGATAGAATTCCTCTATTGAAATGATCCAATGGAAAGAGCCATAGCTTGGCCGCTGCAAGGGACTCAGGTCAACATCATCTCTTGGCAGCATAGCTGCTATAGCTGGTGTCAACCGCCATGACCAGAGATGACCAGGGCCATGGTGTTAGTCTCACACAAGCGTTCATTCATAATCAGCGTTTGGAAAATTAGCATCATAAAAGAGCTGATGGTCTGATGGTGTTGGTTTGAAACATCTTCTAGTAGAATCTTCTTAGTATATCTTACTAACTGAAATCTAACTGATATCTTAGTATTATTCAGTATTGATCCAACTGTTTTGAGAGCTATTCAATCTGATGCGATATGATGCACAGCCTCACAGAGCCATGGCCCTTCGCCCCTCGTGGCTCAAATCATCCTCGGTGCCTTGCCCGACGCAATTCACCTGTGGCACTGGCCGGGCTAGCAGATGTGGGACAAGCCACAGTAATGCCTATGAACAAAAAGATACGAAAAAGATCAAAAAAGGCTCCTTTTATGACACCAATTCTGCCATTCATTTGCATTGCTGAAACATGAATGGGTAATATTCCTGGCAGCAAACATGTGAACTGGAGCTAGGAAGAAGGGGATCAAAAGCCACATTCTGACCAGGATTCTGGGGCAAAAAAACCAACATCAACAAGAATTTTCGGAATCATTGGCATCCCTGTAAGGTGACCATCATTCTCCATGGAATCTCATCTGCAATAGCCTCACAGTGGTTGGCCGGAAAGTCTGGAGGCGTCTGATGCACTTTGAAGGCTTGTGCCTGAGGCAAATGGCAACGGCAGCCATTACAGGGTGCGCTGGGAATGACGCTTTGATGTTCACCATGCATTTTCACCCACAGAAAGGGATTGTTTCCTCAGTTGTGGATAGACATTCAATGACATTCACTGCTTCATGCGGACCCTTCAGTCTTTCTCGAAAGCCTGTGCTTGGACATATGCAGCGTTCTTTTCACAGAAAGGAACTGCAGGGATGTAAAACACCTTAGTTGACACCAATGAGCTGGAGCGCGCCCATTAACGTGAACTACCCAAACTATCCAAAATCTAGGTGCGTGTGTGTAATGACATGTAATGACTGGCATCAAAGTCATCCAGCTTGCAGCAACCACCGCCTGGATGTTGCATGGCGAGACCATTTTCCTTCACAGCTCCACAAGCCTATTTCACAGTATTCAAACCATTTCAAACCAGCCCACTACAGATTGCTTGTGTAACTTATGTATAGTATATTATATCATATATATATATATAACATTATATAACATTATATAATATTATATAATATTATATAATATTCTTATTTGGATCCAATCCGGACAACATTGCCCCAGTCTCAAAGAAGACAAGTATCTGCTGCATCTTCGGACCCACCATGTACGCCCTCCACTGCATGGATGAGATCACAATGCCACCATACTGTATCACCTGGCACAGCAACAAACAGTTGGATCTGGCAAGATTCCAGAATCACAGCATATGGCAGACGACATAGCTGATATTAGCTGATATTAGCTGATCATGTTTTGGACTGCAACCATCCCACTTGCGGGCTGAATGACATTCTGTGAATGGATCGGAATGGGTATATACGGTATATACGGTATATACGGTATACGGTATATACGGTATATACGGTATATACGGTATATACGGTATACTGGCGGAAGCCCGGATTTTTATTTCCAAAGACTTTCATTGACCTTGCGAATCCCGTCTAATGTCTAGGAATACCTGGAGCCCATATAGCCTTAAGAGGGTGGGTTAGTTTTGGGTCCCACAATGATCTCCGAAGGGGCCTGGCTGGACATCTGGGATGGGCACCAAGCAGTCAATCAGCTGCTGATGGAACTCTGGAAATAGATCCTCCAGGCAGAACTCAGGTCACGCAAGCCACAAAGCCGCGGCAAATCCATTGGTGCGTGCATGATTACTGCGATATCATATCCAGGGAACCATTCCAACCCCAGATTCTGCATTTGGAACTTCGTTGAAGTCCAACATCCAACAGGCTTTAGCCCAGCTCTTCATATTCCCTGCCTGGACCTTTCCAGGATTCGCTCCACAAAAGCTGGAGGGCAGCACGTCCTGTCTCCCCGCGCTGGCACTTGTTTGGATGGGGCATTAAATTGAATCAACTTGAAATGAATGGACAAAGAATGAAAAAAGTAAAATAAAGTCACATCTGCCTTCGTTTTTTCTTGCTGTGTGGGAACCCCGTAGCAATCGCCTCCATGAAGGGTCTGAGCATCAAATATGCGGTGGCCTGGGCAGGGTGCAATCATCTGCATCCAGCTGCCATTTTCTAACTTGTGCACAGAGCCAGGCATTCCAAACACAGCATACTACACAGTTCGAACGCTAAACTTTCCTGGAACCAGGTACTACTTCGAGATCTGGCGGTCCATGTAGTTCGACTGTGCGCACACGATCGATACTCAGAGTTATGGGCACCCAATTAAATCTGAGTATATAATATGAAGATTTTGAACTGAGTACTGGGCCTGTCGTTTCTAGTTTCAATCAGTTCCAACCAGTTCCCACACATCTGGCCTCCCGCAGGATGGGCGCCAGGAGCAAGGCTCCCCGGCCTTGCCCTGCAGAAGTCAAGGACAGCCATCCCTGGAAGGAACGGAAGATGCTACCTGTCGGGTCACAGAATCAGCTATGCCTTGGGTATGTGTCCAAGGATCGTTGAAGCCTTCAAAGTATGTGGCCCCTCCCCCACACAATCTCATATCTTCTGAAGATATGAAGATGAAGAAGGAAATCATAGAAATCAAGAATTTGAAAGTGTCCCAAGTGTCAACTATATAATCGGCTTCCCAACTCCCAATTTTTTTATCCAGGAGGCAGGCGCCCAAGTTTTTGCCATACCTCACCAGGAGGTTTTGCTGATCATCACAGGGGGCTGTTTGGAATCTTGCCAGGCAAACATGGGGAGATAGCTGATTTGCGGTGCCAACAAAGCAAACAAAACATGCAGAGCAAAAGAACCCAACAAAATTAAGACCCTTACACTACCTTCAGGCCATCTGAAGTCTGCAAGCATTTCGTTCTACACCGAAACGACGTGTACAAAGAATGCAGGACGACTCTTTTCCTCAACAAAGAAAAACACAGGCAACCTGCGGCTCAACTCCTTTAGAAGTCGAAACATCTCCTTTCTCCCCGTACGCTATCTTTGAGTACTTTCAGGATCTCTATCATAATGTTTATATTCTATACACTTACTATGTATTTAATGTGTTACATTACGTTATATTCTCTCCACACACACATATCACTTTCGATCAATATTTCTACTGGCAAGCATCTGTAAGGGGGACTGGTTTTCAGCCCATGGCATGTCAACAAGATCCATGGTACATCCGAAGTATCAAAAGGTTTGCTTGAGATCTCTCTACAACCTGATCTAGATTGTGCTGATCGTGCAGTGCTTCTCAACGAACATTCTGCAAAGAATATGGGTAGGGCCTCGGAATAGACTCCAAAGTTTTCGCTTTTGGAACTACCCTGACAAATGGAATGAGTGCTGACCCCCTTTCCATAGCCTCATCAAAAACCAGAAAGACGCATATCCATTGGCCCCACTCCCCCATCCTCTTAAAGAACTAAACTAATCATTAACTATATAATATCCTTTTTTTGTGGATTGGTTAATCATTAGCTAAACTAATCATTAACTAATGGATAGCTGCGGACTGTGATCACCACTCGTCCCGCAACATCCACAGCTCCAAGCTACAGGTCATAGCTGGCGCTGGCTCGATGCGTGGCATCAAAGGCGTCATAGTTCTCCCAGCGTCCCTGGAAGATCTCGCCTTGGTCAATGGCCATTTAAGAGGAACCGATTCATTGGAGGTACAAGTATATCTACCATATATCTACCATATATAAGGCCTATTTTTTAGGCCTCTGTAAGGGAATATCCCCAGAAAATCTCATATGGTACTAACGTACCTCCATTTTAGGATCCTGAAATTCCCATTGACTTGGTGCGAAGCAAGATGCGAAGCAAGATGCGAAGCAAAATGCTACAAGGCTAGTCATTTTGCTCTCCGAATCATGACATGACATTGGGGAACTATGCCAGGTCTCATTATCCTGCCGCCGACAGTTGCGTTCCCCCTGTCTTTACAGGCTGGCAGCATCTGGCAGCTATGTTCAGCTACCAAATGCTATCAATGTTCAGGCAGAGGCCATACTACACAAGTCAGCTTCTCAACTGTTTTCATCAGCTCATAACACTCTGGGGTTTGAAGATGCTTTGATTTGTTGGTTGGTTGGTTGGTTGGTTGGTTGGTTGGTTGGTTGGTTGGTTGGTTGGTTGATTCGCTTGTCCACATTTGTCCATCATGTTCGCCATGTATGATCACCGCCAGGTGACGATAGACCTTGCGATACTCAGCATCTTCCCAGCGCTCTGTACTGCCACCATCCACATGAGGCCCTAGAGTGAAGCTGCTGTCTCCCGCCTACCGTGAAGGCACAACAGAAACCGCAACAGCATCCAAACAGATGTGTATTGGCAGGTCGAAGTGGTGCTTTTTGGGGTGGATTGGGTGACCCTTCATTTTGAGAATTCATAGTATGAGCATGTCCGAGCAACTTGGAAATGAACAGTACAGAGCCTGAATTTTGCTCAGGTAGAGGAGGTAGAGACATCCCAAGGCTGAAACTGCTACAAGAGCAAGAAGATAAAAGTTGGGAAAAGGAATTGTGGCTATGCTATGGCTATGCCATGGCTAGGTCCATGGATTCCTATGCCGTTCCCATCGCAAAAACCCGCCTTTCGTATTCGCAAGCGATCGCAGTAGGTCAACGGTCTGTCCACATCCACCTGGTGGGTGGAGTGCTATCAAGGCTCCATGGTCAGTTCCACAGTTGATGTCTCTTGAAGATCTTGAAGAGCGCTAAAATATACTAAAATTACCAGCTGGTGGAGAAAATCAATCTTATCTTGACATGATAAACATGATAAACCATGATAAACCTGTCAACCGCCTCATCACTCGCGGTAAAGACCAGAAGCAGAAGCAGTCACTGTATGTTTCCTGGAGTAAGTGGGCCATCTCCCACAGAATATGAGTTTGTCAATAGGGTAACCTCCATTCCAATGGATTATGGTAATTTACCCTACAGTAAGATGATGTAAAAATATGTCACATGGGCTATCTGCGGGTATCCCCAATTTTCAGACACACACATATTGGACTGATGTTGAACTGTTCACTGAATCCCACCATGCCAAGCGATGCCAAGGCACTTCATGGTTCTCGCAGTGCCAGAGGCGATTCAGAGCTGTCTGTGTCGCCAGCATGTTGGGATGTTCGCGCATCCTCCTGGGCCACGTTGCGGCACATCATGCTAATTCAGCCGGAAATATCAGAAAGAAACAAACCATATCAAACCATGAATGAGAGCTACATAATTGGACACTTGGATGTGGTACAAAGATTCTGACTTACATTCGCAACATGTACACATACATGAAGTGTTATACTGCATGGAACTATATAGATCTATATAGTATATATGATTATATTATATATATACGTGATTCGAAGTCTCACAAGATCTCACAAATTGCAACAATTTCTGAGGATGGTCGAAGTTGGCTGGGGCTCACGCTTTGAGAATATCCCATTCCCGGAAATGTCGGACCCATGGTGATGGTGCAGTTACTGGAAGTCAGCTGGTTTGTATTCGCCAGGTACTAATACTATACTACTTCTAGCCCAGCGTCTTATCCTAAATGTTTAGGACCGCAGAGGAATACATAAATGCAGATCGAGGAATCATGGCTTAAACTCCTGCGCACATCCCCCATCACACAGCGACCAGTACAGATTTCAGCACTATTTAAAATTTAGATAAATTTAGCGGGTCCAAGAGTGCTTTGACTTACAATCAGCAAAAAGTATCAAAAAGTCAGCTATAGCTACAGGCATCCTCAGCCGGCATGAACCACACGGCCCTGTTGACTTGTGCCGTGGCTCATCTGTTCTTTGCACCAGTAAACTTCCCATACCATCGGTTGATCACGAGGAAAGCCTATCCTTACAACGCCAGGACAGGTTCAACATGTTTCCAACCCAGGGGGTGTGTGAAACCGCATTGGAGCGAAATTCGGATCCACGAAACCTTGGATGTCACTTGGGTTTCACGAAATTCCCCCCAAATTCACATGGACCCAGGCACAACTTTTCACGATTCGCAGCAATGTACCTGAGAGCAGTGGAGTCAATATATAGTCATTCGCCATCAGCCGAAAGCGACTTTCCCAGCTTTTTTGCATCCCCAAACGGTTCACCACAGTGGCTACCAATTTTCCAAGTTGAAAGTGACTGAAACAGACCATTTTGTGATACTGCTGTCTGCTTGATTTCTAGCGCAATTAGTTAATTTATTTCAATGTTATGGCATTCTCATGCACATTGTTACAAACCCCAAAAGAAGACTCAAGAATCAACATAAGCACAAAATCCATCAAAATCCTTGCACCGCGTACGTATTGCATGACATCTCATGACATTGACCAGTAACCACCCAGGAAAACCATCCTCTGTCGACAAGATGCTCTTCAGCAGCGCCTTTGGCTGAAATGGCTTCTTCGCTGGGCACGACGTTTCGAACCACCACGCACCCTCCGGCAACAGCTCTGGTCCGACAAGGAAGAAATGATTGAATCTGACCCAAGATCTGCGCTTGCATGTGTGGGGAAGAAAAGTCACGGCTCTCCAAACTTCTCTAGTGACTAGTGATGACTAGTGACAAATTTGTGGGGATCGCTGTTTGAAGAAGCCATACACACTTGACATCACTTGACATCACTTGACCTAAGAATCCACTCCGGTGACTTGGCCCAGGCTCCTCTTTTTCGGATCTGTTCTGCTACAGATGTTGGGAAAGAACCATCGACTAGCTCGGCAAAGTCCACCTGGGTCGGAGGCAGGAACCAAAGCCAAAAGGTTGTCTGGCGACTTCTGTTGGCCCAGAAACTTGGACAGGTGGACATTTCCAGGTGCTCTGGCGTCCATGTTTCGATCCATTGACATTTCGGGTCCTTCCCATCGAGCCTTGGGCACAGCATCGCTTCCCAAGCTGCGAAGCTCTGCCGATTCCGCAGCCACAGACTGCTGCAGCCTTTCCCAGGACGCGCGCAGTACATCCGGCGATGGACGGATTCGTTCCTCTTTCAGGGCGGATTCAGCACGTGTGGAGCGTGCTGATTGTTGGGTTGGCGACTTGTGGCAACTTGATCACAGAACCCGACTGAACTTACACCAGGCCTTGGACCTGCAAATGAATTGGTGCTTGGAGCAGTACTTCAGTACTTCATTCAGTTGACTTTTACCAAATCTCAGGTGTCTGGTGTCTTCTATTAAGCATTTTTCCAATAATTAGCATGGCAGCCACACGGGGTAAACACCACATGAGCAACAGCTCCTTCAACTCGCCATATTCAGAGCTCAACTCAGCAGCTGGTGCCCCCAAGGAAGTGAACAGGTCACCGATAGAGCCCAGGGCTCCTGCTGATTCTGATCTAATGAGCCTTAGGCCTTCGCTGGTGTCTGCAAAATCAGGTCATAAATGACGTAAAAATACCACTATTATAGTGGTTAATAGTGGTTAATAGTGGTATAAATGACGTAAAATGTAATAAGAAACCGGACTTGCAGAGAAGCTCGAACGCCTATCGGCACAGATTGTCGCAAAGGGAGTCATCAAAGATGACTTAGAGATTTAGAACCGCTTCTTAGATGGAACTGACATCTACTTCCAACATCCACCACTTTCGCAGAGACATCTCCCTCTCCTGGCATCTTTGTGGAGTCTGAGATTGAACGACAAAAGCTGCGGCAGACACAACATGACACAACCATTGGAACCGATTGTAACCATGCCAGTGAATAGGTCTCCCAAGATTGTTGCATCCCAGTTGCACATTGGTTTCTGCTGATTTCCATGGTGGTTGCTCAAGTACACCAGGAAGTCTATGAATCGCCCTGATGTGGCCCGCAATAGTGCTTGTAGACGTTGTAGAAATCCCGGTTCAAACGATTTAATCTTGAAAGGGCTACATACATGGTTAAAATATGTTAAAATATATTAAAATTGAGACTTCTATATAATATATATATAATAGATATATATATATATATAGGAATTCTCAAGTCTTGAACACACCTGGCCCGCTGCAAATCCTGTGCTGAATTCACCCAATTGCTGGGCTCTACAGTCACCTGGCAAAATCGCTTCCGGGGCGGGGGCCATGTTGTTCTTCTCGCAACCTCGATGATTTTTTGGATTGCGTTACGAATCGTTACGTTTGAAATGGTTTCCCTTCCCAAATTAGAGTAGTTTGATGTAGTTTGGAGATTCTTTGAGCCTCCTGCAGAAGAACATGGTTGGGAAAATCACCGATTTGTAGATGATTGTTCCATCCTTAGTGGTTCTCATGATCTTCCATGGTGTTTAGATTATCAGCACCTCAAGGCACTCGACTTGCAGTGCATTTCTCCGGCCCATAAGCCTCCATCAAGGAAATGCAAATCCGTGGACCTGGGGATGCTGGACTGGAACAGAAATGGCCCTGAATGGCACTTGTTTCATCCTCACCAAGACGCTTATTTGTCAATTGGAATACCCAATCTTCATCAATCTTCCACCAAAAGAGAAGGATGAAAAGCTGAACACTCGCACAACGGACTGAGGCAAACATACCTGTGGGGTTTTGGGGTACCAATTTGTGGGCCCTTCTCGCTGGGTTGCGTAGCTTGGCACCCTAAACCAACATTGAAACCTAAACCGACCCTAAACCGACCAATCCAACCAATCCAACCAACCCGGAAAAAAATTGAAACCCTGGACCGCCTGGACCATCCCTGAACACCTTGAACAGGAGGCAGCACCAAACACGAGAGAAAGTCAAAGCGTTGCATCACAAAAGGAAATTGAAGCGTAGCTTCTACACATAAACTGTAAACTGTAAACAAGCCAACTTTCGAGAACCTTCCAAACCCAAATAAACCCTAAAACAAACCGAAATAAACCTTAAACGCACCTTACCCTAAAGGCATCCTCCCCAACAGAAGCCCCATGCAGCATTCATGCAGCCATTCAAATCGGATCATAGTAACAGCATTTAAGATATAGCAATGTTACTGTCGAAGGATTCAGATGTCAAACGTAGAAAAGTCGAAAAAAGCCAAAATGCCAGGAAGAGCTGGAAACGCCGAAAGAAAGACGCCCAAAGGTCGAAAAATGTAAAAAATGCTAAAGTGACCTTGGGAAAAGCTACAGAAAGGTAAAGAGGAAGAAGTTGAAAAGTTGAAAGACGAAAATCTCGAGAAGACTTTTTTGACTTCTTGACTTTTTGCGAAAAGTTTCGCGACTTTCAAGTTGTGTTGATCCCGAGCCTGCGGAGCCCTTAGCAAGTTTTGACCTTCAGCATCCTTCAGCCATCCCGTCGGTTGTAACACCATTCCCCCAAATGTCCTGCATCCCAAAAAAGATGCTGACAGCTAGGTGACTTAACCCCTCATGCACAATATAGATTTTATAAATCAAAATAGGTCAATATTAAGCCCAACCACAGATTTTTGCTTTCCTTTTTTTGTAAGCCATCCTAGTTAAATCATTTTAAATCCCATTCTGACCGTTGAGATGATCAAATCTCCATTTAGCTTCGTTAAATCAAAATTTGTTGCTTACGTAAGTTAAGGTACCCACCTACAGCCCTAACGAGGCGCTTGGGGTACCGGGCTATGAAGCTTGGCAGAAACTTCCGAGAAGGCCTTGGGGCTTTAGATGCTCAGGACTTCCTGGTTTCATGCAACCATTGGATCAATGGAACGTTTTAATGATCCCCGATTCCATCATGTGCGCGGTGATATGGGCCATTGGAATCCATTGATCTGTGGATATCTGTGGAATGTGTTGACATCATTTAAGACATCTGTCTGGGTCTCTTTTAAGGGCTGTGAATTCCAAGCTTTCAATCTTGGTTTTGCTGACACCGGAGCTCTGCTGGATCTGCCAGCCACTAGGCACGCAACCCGTCGGAAATGTCCAGCCACCTGTGGATAGCGGTCGTTGCGAATCATTCGATGATTCACCAGGTTTCCACACCATGCTTTCGATGCTTCTCACACGTCACAAATATTCACAAAGCAAGCCACCAAGTATGTTAGAAAATCATAGAAAATCTATGAGCATATCAGAATTTCATTGCTAACTTTGGATGTCCTTTGATGTCTGGTACCTTTTTGCCTAGTTCGAGCCTGGCTCCTTGGTTGGCTGCCATAGGCCGCATATGGATCCAGCAGTAGCCATGTGTGATGAATGCCTGGCGCGATGCCCCGTGGAGGGTAAATCTCAAGATCCATCGCAGGGTAATTCCCTTCCAATTCAGGAGCAATTGCGCATGACCCAAATGTTATGAGTATGCCACTGCGGATTCTTTACAGGAAATTTTACCAAAGCCTACCTATCCTTTGGGACATGTCATGACATGTCTAATTGGATTCTAATTGTGCATCTTGGGGTCTCTAGATTTTATATATATATATGATTTTATCAGGACATCGCCGACTTCTTCCTCCTGCTCCTTCTCTGCTTGCTCGCCGGCTTCTCACCAGCATGTCATCGCCAGCTTGTGCGCCAGCCTCCTCGAACACAGCCATTCTAACGCGACTTCGCCAGCCAGATAGAATGCAAAATGGCATGGCAAATTCTAATGTCAGATAGACTGCCAAATAAAATGGCAGATGAAATGCAAGAACATATATGTTTACTATGATAACATGTGAAATAAATGTCAGAATACATGCCAGAATAGAATGTCAGATAAGATGCCAGATAGAATGCCAGAATATATGTCGGAATAGAATGTCCGATAGAATGTTAGATAAAACGTCAGACTAGATGTTAGAATATATGTCCTACTAATGTCAGATGAAATGTCAGATAGAATGTCAAAATATATGCCACGGATTGCCACGGTACGCCACGGTGGAGATCACTCGAAGAATACATTTTTCCCGACAAAAAACAGTATTCTGTGTCTTTGTATATTATACAGTGGTTGGACTTTGCAACACCGATTTCTATTGTGCGACAATATGTCGCTGCGCCAACCCTTGTAAAAAATGTTCCACATCCTTCGGCTCCTTGAGCCCGAAGCGTTGTTGGATTGCTTCTAACAAAGGTAGACCCGGCAAAAGAGTGTCATCCACAAAATCAAAATCTCCGTGATCCACGTGCAAGCTGACCGAGTCCGGCATTCTGTAGTGATGCACGATGGCGACTGAAAACCGAACAAGCGTTGCCTACTGCATACCTATTCTAGTCAACGCCGCCGCACTCTCCTGAGCTGCTGCCTCACAGCCTTTCAGTTGCGTGTCTGTTTTGTGCATGTTGCAGAAGTCATTGTCAATGAGCTTGGCCACATTGCAGGGGAGCGTTGTCAACTCTGGCGAGGAGCCTACACCTCGTCAGAGTCGACGGCAGTGGACAAAAAGATACAAAAAGGTTCCAAGAAGGCCCTCCACCATCACACACAAAACACTTGCAATAAGCATGCAATAAGCGGCCGCTTGTGCATCACCGCATCTCACCACATCACCATGCAGGCTGAAGCAAACACCCACCTCTTTTCGATAGTGATAAACAAATTGCTGCAAAATAGGGGCTGCGCACAAACAGCTGAACGTGCATTGTCCCAAGACTTCTTTGGTAGGAGGTCCAAAGGCCAATGCTTGGTGGCCATTGGACCCCTGTGACCACAGCCTTCGGATGTTCATGGCAGTTTGTGGCTGTTGGCAATGCTGAATGAGAACTGAGTGCAACACGAAGACCTCAACGGCTTTCTGGACACGACCCAGTTGGGGTTCCGAAACATTACGTCATGTTCCGAAACCCCAACTGGGTCGTGTAACGGAAGAGGAATTGACTTCGCCGCTTCCATGGGACAGGGTGAGAGGGCATCCTTCATCAAAGACTTCAACACCGTGGATGGACACTCTGCGAGGTCAACGCGTACGATGCGTTCTGGAAAGTCATGGATAATCTTTGTCGTGGCCGTCGACTGCTGGCACCCTGAGCACGGACAAAATCTCCAAAATCTCTATTTTGTTTGCAACCGCTCGAGCAAAACGAATCCTTTGCAAAGAGAGGCTGTGAACTTGGAGAGTTTGTAGAATTTCGTCCCAGGCCGTGAATAAACAATGTACTCGTCAACATCGATGCTGGTAAGCAACCACCGCGCATGATTTTTGGCCCGAAACAAACAATCGTTTGATGTTGCGTGGGGGAATCCTTCGGATGAGAAGTGCACCCTGGTTGCCAAACAGACGTCCAAATACTTTTTGTAGGTGTCCTCTACACGTAAATCCCTGCCAGCCATCGAAATTGTAGAGCAAGAAATGTTCAATGCCGTGCAGCAAAGACCCTTCCATCCACTCGATCAATTGCTTAAACACACCGTCATGTCCTTGCCATTCATGTTGTGGTGCAGGATCATCAATGCAAAAATATCTCGAACACATGCCATCGTCTTGAATTGCTGATGGAGCATATCTGGCTCTTGCAATGCCACCACGCTGCCCACTTTTTTCCCAGATGCATCCTCCAAGTAAATGTGATGTTTTTTTGGGCGTGTTCTTCGACAGGCCAGGGACACAACACTGTTACGAAATTTTATCTTTGACAAATGTGATCTGGCTGGCCCAGTGCAAAACAGGGCTGCGGTATTCATGCGACACCACCTGAGCCCTGAGCGGATCATTGGAATCATGCCGCCACACGACTCTCCCACCACTCTTCATCTCTCTGAGCAACGCATGTAGCTTCTATCTGCTCATGTCTGCTCCGAACAGTGGCACTGCACTGAAAATTGAAATTTGCATCGGCTCAGGCTCAGCGCCAGTCAAATCAGTCAATGAAATATGTTGCACCGGCTCCACTCTGGCCAAATCCCGTGAACTTTTCCACTCCTTCATGGAAAGCAACTAGCGTGATTTGGAGCAGGCGAGAGTTGTCATCGTGCGAATTGCCATCAAGTTGGGTTGAGATTCCGCCGAGACAAATGCTGACAGAAATCAACCAAGCAAAGCAAGGGAGACTCATGACAGAGACTGAGATTCGTGAAATAGAAATAGTAATTCGGTTTTTGAGCATGGAACCTTGCAAGCATCATAAGCATCAGCATATTCTATCATCCTCTGTCCCCCCTGTCCCCCTGCACATCAGCTGTGGATGCTTCGAAAGATCAGGTCGGATCAAGAATCTTGGTTTCATAAATCAGCAGGCAACGATGCGTCTACGTATTCTACGTGCCTGCCATCAACAGCATTGCAAGGAGTTCCAAACGTGTTTCACAAATTTGACAAACGTCACTGATTTGGGGCTAATCAGGCTAATCATAATCCCCATATGCCGGGATATTTAGAGACCCCTTTTTAGAGGGTGCAAATCCCCGTTGCCATCCGTTGCCCAGTTCGATTGGGGCAGGTCAACATTGAGATGCTGTCACAGCCCGATGGAAGTCGCAAAAGGGCCAGCAGCGCAGGGGCCACAAATCTCCAGCCTCCAGGTGAACATTTAGAGAAAATCATAGAAACCCTATCCCATAGGATCCATGTATGCTATATATGGTAACATTTACTATCAATATACCCCAAATGTTAGCATATATACCATACATGGATCCTATGGGTATGAAACCCTCAAATGATTCAAATGATTCGAATCCAATTTGTCAGTTGCAGTCGGAGTCTGACATGCTCTTTTTTCGACTCAGAAATGCATCAACAAAAGATGTGCAGATAGCATGGCTACAGAATACACGGATGTGGGATGATATGGATACGATGTGGATGGAGGATTGTTTGAACATGTTTGAAGTGCATGAATCAGCACTAGCAGCTAGCAACAGGCGGAATCCAGGCCCCCAGGCATCTCGCGGATTGGTATTGAGACTTGTCCAACAGCCCTATCCTCACAGAATCAGAATCATCGGTCCACAGAGTCCATCGGCTGAATTAAGACTGGCAGAGTTGAATCGGAAATTGTGCCCACACGCTGCCACAACCACAATTAATAATTACCCCCAAATCAATACCCTATCTATATATTTTAATATAAATACTCGCAAAATGCACTTGCACAGTGATTTCAAGTTCTATCTTGGTTTAAGTATAGAACTCTGCACAAGTCAGGTATGATATAGCAAATATGCCTGCCTGAAAGAGCGCACCCAAGAAATCTGTCCGTACCCAGTACAAATCATCTCTACCTATCCGTCCTCTTTACCATTCTTTCCGCGCAAATGCAGAAAGATGCCTCAGCCGCATGGCGTTAGTCGTTCCATATTCCATGATGCATGCCTCCTCTTCATAGACTTATCTTTCTCTCATTGCAAGAAAGCGGACCGGTTCAGATCCTGTCAGTATGTTGCCTGCCACCAGCAAACACCACCGGGCACCGTGAAAGATGCTTGCATCTGTCTCCTGACATTCTATATGCTTTTGTTTTCATGACGGATCAGAATTGCAATCTTAACACAGTGATGTATTATGGTGTCTGCTTTGATCCAAAAGTCAAAAAGTGATATTAACAAGCATTCCCAACTCTAAGGCACGCCCGCACCTGAATGAAAACTGCGTGCAGCTCTGATTCCATTCAGGGTTGGATAGGTGTTGCGATACATGAGAAGTTGGAATATCTTCACTACTAGTAGTGCAGCTAAACGCCGCTCCCATTGATCGTTGCATACAAAATGGCAATTCAAACAGCTTAGCTGCTTAGCCCGTTCCGAGGCACAAATCTTGAAAGCCATCATGACAAGGACAGACATGGATAGATATGGATATAGACCGTTTAAACTTTTATTTACGTCTCGCAAAGGCCACAGCTGCTACCGGGTACCATAGTGACACATAGGGTACCCTTCCAGCACAGTAACTGAGCTGAAAACTTCACCGTCATCCTGAGGCCCAAACGCAAAGAGACGATGCTCTCTCGACCCACCTGGGCAACACCCGAGAACCCAAAGGCAGGGGGATCAAGGAATCCATTTGTCAAGAGTAAGGCCGCAGCACCATCCCATACAGATATTTGGAGGTGTGTCTGAAAATGTCTGAAAATGGCGTGCACCCCAAAATTTCATCATTTTCTCATCATGTTCTCATCATTTTCTCATCATTTTCTCACTCTACAGTATCAAAGTTTGGGCATTCCATTTTCAGACAGATCCACAACATGACTTTTGAAGCCACCCCTCCAACCGTCGGTTGACGTGGCACTTTAAACTTTGCAGGTCGTGCAGATGTCACCGCCAACTCCGCCTGGTTTTTCGGGGCATCCCGGGATGACGGTTGGGATCTGATGATGTATGACATACATCATTTATAGTTACAATAATCAGTCGTGTTATGTCGTGTTAATAATATGCACCATCAGTGATACAATAACCACTAGTGATGTATAATATTCATATTGTATAGTGACGTGATAATAGTACATATAGTATATGATGATAACGATGCTTACAATACCAATAATCTAACATACACCACTGCAGTAACAAGCTGAAGCACAAATGGAGCGCCTCTTGGGTGTGGTTGGTGGCCATACCATAGTAGGACTCATCGGGACTATGCTTAACCTTGGTTTTCAGTGATGTTTTGTGATGTTTTGTGATGTTTTGTGATGTTTTGTGATGTTTTGTGATGTTTTGTGATGTTTTG
>Ga0126342_10005857_pt1 | contig 21628 bp, 20 predicted proteins | sample Cyp1metagenome_FD_92528 | JGI IMG/M metagenome (GOLD analysis project Ga0126342, IMG submission 92528) | Coral microbial communities from Lord Howe Island, Old Settlement Bay, Australia - Cyphastrea 1 metagenome | ecosystem: Host-associated > Invertebrates > Cnidaria > Coral ... | reverse complement strand
TCTCTTGGCACCTGCAGTAATCTTGAGCCAAAGGAGCAAATTGATGCACCCCTTGGCGGTGGACAATTAAGAGTTGAATTATATGGGAGTGTGCAGTGATCCGTAGCCTACACTCCATTCGCATTATATTTGTTTATCTATATAAAAAGAGTACAAGCGTATAATACAATACCGTTACTGTACGAAGTCTGGAAAAACCCACAATCCTCAATTTGCTGTCCTATCAACTGGGGTCTCTGAATCTTTTCTGCGCCCCCTCCACGCCTTGAGATTCCAAGACCTCCCTGATGGTGATGCTACCTGGAAGCGGCAGAGCTTGTCTCAACCGAAGTTGCAACTTGGATGTGCCTTCCTCTATAGATAGATAGATAGATAGATAGATTGATGGATTGATGGATTGATAGATGTAGATAGATGTCGATAGATGTTGATAGATGTTGATAGATGTTGATAGATGTTGATAGATATTGATAGATGTTGATAGATGTTGATAGATGTTGATAGATGTTTATAGATGTTGATAGATGTTGATAGATTTAGATAGATGTAGATAGATAGAGATAGATAGAGATATAGATATAGATATAGATATTGATAGAAATCGATATAGAAATAGATATAGAAATAGATATAGATATAGATAGATATCGATAGATGTAGATAGATGTATATAGATAGATGTATATAGATAGATCTAGATATATGTAGATAGATGTAGATAGATGTAAAAAGATGTTGATAGGTGCTGATAGATGTTGATAGATGTTGATAGATAGATGTTGATAGATAGATGTTGATAGATAGATGTTGATAGATAGATGTTGATAGATATATGTTGATAGATAGATGTTGATAGATAGCTGTTGATAGATGTTGATAGATAGATGTTGATAGATAGCTTGATAGATAGATAGCTAGATAGATAGATAGATAGGTAGGTAGATAGATAGCTAGGTAGGTAGATGGATAGACAGACAGATGGATGAATAGATAGAAATATATATATATATACATATACACATTCATCGAGGGATAGGTGTATAGACAGACAGCCAGATAGATAGGTCGAGAGAGAGAGAGAGAGAAAAAAAAAAGAGAAAAAAGAGAATAAGACAGAGACATAGATAGACAGAGAAGGAGATAGATCATCAGAGAAATGGATTGACAAAGAGACAGGCAGACAATGGCAGACAAATAGGGAAAGATAGAGAGAGTTTTTGAATGTTGACGAGCAGGAGACAAAGTTTTTGAATGTTGACGTTTTCCACAATTTTGTTACTATCATTGATGGTAATTGTTTTTGAATGAGACAAAGTTTCTCGATTTTTCCCATCTTTGGGCGCCTGGATATCTGCTCACTACGCGCCCATGTGGAGATGTCAGGTCCACCAGGACAGGCGCATCGGAGAGAGGCCGTGCCGAACCTGGCAAGTCGTCAAAAGCGGAGAAAGTTTGCTGGGAAACCCAGGTTTTTCACCCAAATATGGAGGTAAAACATCAACTGTTATGTTCATTCTTGATAATTTGAACATAAAGCTAACAAAAACATGAGATTCTCTGGGTTTAAGGGCCAATATACTGGAAATCATCAGCCAAATATGGAAGGAAAGGCTGTAAAATCTGCGACATGTCCCTCGATTCTGCGTTTTGAGGGGGTACAAGGGGTCCCCACTACTTGCACAGATTGTCCAACCAACTTGACAACTGGGGTCAGTCTGAGCTACAACTGGGACACCGAAAATGGGATTTTGACGGCCAAACTTGGGATTTGAGCAGGATAAGCCAAGGAAATGGGGATGATCCTCCCAGACTCGAGAAAGTGTGTGGATGTATTTATTCAAAGAAATTTGACATGGCTTTGTCCAACAAGTATCAACAAGTGGTATATACCACCAAGGTCTGCGGTTTTACAGAATGTGGAACATGATTGCCAACACTTTGAAGAAAAACACAAATGTGGAAAATGATGTTCCGCGTTGTTTGATGGCAATGCTCAGCTATAATCCATTTCCAGACAAAACCATATCTCCAAGAAACCCCTTGTTTAGATGGTTAGAGTTAGAGGTTTCCTTTGTTGGCTGGATACAGCCGAAGTTCTTGCATTTTTTCGTTAAAACTTAAACCAATTCTGGGAAAACTACTCTCTGGAAACCCTATTGATTGATCAAGAGCCGACCATAAAGGGACAAACTGCAAAGATTAAAGGCCGATCAATTTGATTGAGACAGCGATAAGACTTGGAATCTCAAGGGGCATGAGCAACACTGAAGTGCACAATCCACGCTGCAGATATCATGTCGCCGATAGATGCGAATAGAAATCGAAAAACATCCTATATCTAATTCGAAGGAAATCAAATATTCCATGACAATCACCACTACTCACACCTTGGAGTGTGAGCTGCTGAGCGACATGCCAAGAGGACAAGTGCCCAAAAGAAAGCTACCATCGTTTACTGCTGCTTCCACAAAATAGGTAAAGGAAATCATGAGCAAAATCTAGCGCAGAATCAGTTTATATACAGTATGTTTCTATCCAGAAGCTTTGGGAAAGCCTATCATCATGACTTGAATATCTTGTCAATCGGAATCCCTAGTGCGGCCATAGTAGATGGCTTCGTCTGAAAATGGGTTGTACCAGCAAACATGGCCATCTATTGAGGTTTAATGCACCATTTTTACACACGCAAATGGGATATATATGGTTGTGTATCCCATTATGTATACATATATAGATACTGTACCCCCATGAATATTCCATTAAATCCCCACTGTAACCCATCAATATTCAATGTTCAATTGTTAAATCCCCAAGAATCCCATGAATTTCCATTGTATCCCATTAACATCCCATGAAATCCCCCTCATCCCCAATATATCTCCAACTAATGTTACGCTAAAAACCCATGATCATGATATTCCCATGATTTGAAAGTGAACAGTTGTCCCTAGATCCCATTATTAAAATCTTCCATTTCATAGTTTTCAATAGTTTTCATTCATATATCCCAAACATATTCCATAAAATCACCAAACATATTCTTGGCGAAGTCACCATTGTTCATAGGTCAATCCCCCCTGGGAAGGCCTTCCCGGCCTTCCCTCAACAGCCGCTTCGGCGCCAAGGTGAGGCTGACGTCAGCGTCCGTGACGTCAGCGTCCGTGATGTTAGGGCCTGGTGTCAAAAAATGGAGTTTTTGATGGGAAAAACATGGGAACATCACTGGAAAATATGGGAAAAACCTCAAGGAACATCATGGCAAGAGATGGGAAACACATTGGAGAATCATCGAAAAATATGCGGAAAATTGCGAAAACATCTCTATACATGCAGGTTTTGATAGGAACATCATCGAACTAAATGGGAATAAAGTGATGTTTTTAATGGAAAAATGATTGTACTATGGAGGACTTTCCAGAATACCATGATTGATGACCTTTTATCTACATTCACGGGGTTGGTTTCAGGGAAATCTCACGGGGAAATAATGCATTGTAAATATGTGTAACCCTCAAATTTCACCGCCAAATATGATGAAACATCGATTTCGATATTGGATGTGAAGATTTTTCCGGAAGAATTTCTGGGATAGAACCGCGTCTACTGAAGCTTCAACTTCAATGCATAACTTTTCTACTGGTCATTGATGTCAAACCTCTGCTATATCCTCAGAACCAACAATCATGTACTGTATATGTCCATTACGTGTTAAAACAAACAAGAAACAATTGCTACATTTCAGGACTTGAGTGTTTTTGTTAAGAGTTGCCTCTGGGATTTCAACAATATCAACAATGGCAACCATCATTCGATGCTACAACCCATGTTCCCATCATTTGAATCATGTTTCAACGATTTTCCCATGTTTTTACCCATGTTTTTTCCCATGTTGTGTCCATGTTTCCCCCATGAATTTCCCATGTTTTCTCATCAAAACCTTCGTTAAAACTAGGCACCGAAGGCGATCGGTACATCATCCAGGATCTCCTCAGTCACCTTCACGGCGCGAGGCAGTTGACCTGGATGGCGATGGCGCAACGTTTTCCTGAAAACCGCTGGGAAATGATGGTGAAAAATGCAGTTTTTGAAAAATAAATGTCTATTTTCGAAGATGCATAAAATGGGATTTAATATTCAATATGGAATTTAATATGGGATCTAATATGGAATTTCATGGGATATATATATATTAATACTTGGATACTATGGGACTGGTGCAAACATATATAAATACAGCAATTAATGAGATTTATATAATGGGGATATTGATATAGTGGGATAGCTGAGAAAATATGTTTCCCCATTGAAGGGCAGTTTGATGCCATTTTAGGGCAATGGGGCATATATATATAATATATATATGTATTTGTTCCCCATTTTCCGACAACAACTGTGATCATCCGACGACAATGAATGGATGGGATTAGGTTCAAAATTTTGAGATACCTCCACGTGCACGGGTCGTTTTTGGGGTGTTTTTGTTTTCATTGAGTACGTAGACCCCATAAAAGCCCTTCTTCAGTGTGTAGTACTTTGACCCGTTCTTTCTGTACCTTTATATTTTAGGGTATTCAACATACTTACCCCAAAAAATATTTTTTTTTTTTTTAAAAAAAAACACATGTAATTATCATGTATCTCAGAAAACATTCCATGCATGGAGCATAGGCGATGTGCAAATGGTTTTAAAAGGGAAACATGACAGGAAAACCCTCCATATGATGCAAAAGAAACACGGCCTCCAAGGATTGTTTCCTTCAATCAATCAAAAACACGCGTCCAGTCTTGAAATGTGTTGTTCCCCACTGTTCTTTGCTTTGCTTTCCCTCTTCCATGTGAGGTTCTCTGGGAATCTGCAGGGATAGTTCCATCCACAGGTTAAAACTACCTGTCGTTTGGTTCCGAATTCCTTATCATGCTCTGACTGGAAAAAGAATGTGCCATTTAAGGCTGGTGCTGGTCAATGGTTGCAAGGACAGTAACTCATAAGCACAGATCACAAACAACAATGACACATGATTCTTGTTGGCGCGTGTAGTTTCGCCGAGGTTACCTATTATATACATGTACAATGATACTGCAAGGCAACAGAACACAACTTGGGAGCTCATCTTTGCTAGACCTGTCATGATGTTTGTCGAGAGCCCACTTCTGCAAGACTGTTTGAACCACAGATTGCTTCAATCCTGTTTTGGGTTGCTGCCGCAATCAGTCAACGCAGAAATATGCATAACTTAATCACAGAGAGCCGCTAGAGAGTGCGGAACATCATCTTGGAACAGAATCCAAAAAATACCGGGGTCTCCATCTCCAAAAATCATCCAATCCAATTCAAGGGCGGTTTAATGCGATTTATTTGGGAGATCACTACCCCATCTACTTCCTTCAAGGCTGCTTTGCTGTCAGGCTGCGCCAGATTTCGGCCTCACCACAGCACACAGCGAGCCTGGATGGGCTGTTGGGGTGGCAATCATCAAAAAAGTAGCACACATCTCAAGAATATTATGAAAATATATGAAAATGATAGCAACACCCAAAAAGATAGAAAGGCAAAGTGCTACTAAAAGGATCTAAAGGATCTAAGGGCTGGTAGATACCCTAAAAGAATTTGATGGTTTTGGGGTGGGAAGAGGGTGCAGCAATAAGATCCGTTGTCATTCAACTCGATACATCTGTTCCTGGGTCCTATTCGCAAACCAAGGGTTCGTACTGGGTACTTGACCAGTCATTGTGGATTCCCTATTCTTACAGCGACGTGTCCAGTTTGGGAAAATGTCCAAAAAAAACTGCACACAACATCCAAAACATTCAAAAACTGTACTGCTTCCTTTCCACTCTTGTGCACGGGCGGTATCATTGCTAATTTGTATGTGCTGCATCTGCCCCATTGCCATCTTGTGGGGAGGAGCTTTGGCTCCCTCTCAAATTCTGGATCATTCTGTTCATTCTGGTGTTCCAAGTATGTTTCGCCTATGATGACAGTTGAATGACACTTGACTCTGAAACAAGTTACTTCGTCATCCGCCGAAAACATGAGCAAATATGAACACGTCCTAAACGCCCAGCATTTTCAACTCATGAGCCGTCAAAACATACCCAGGTATCTACCAGCCCGACAAGTGCTATCTACAGTGGTACACTTTTTTAAAATCTGTTTAGGGGTTGCCAATGTGGGATTCACCAATGTCATAAACCATCCCCCAAAGAATCACCACCTCTCTATGGTATTTCAACCATCCCCAGCCTACTGTAGATCCTATTGTAAACCACATCATTTATGGAAGACAAACCTATTGGAAGGTGATCACCACATCATTATACCACCATTATGTAATCTATTTACCACATTATTTATAGGATCACCTTCCAATGCGAACAACGTTGGCACCCTCCGCCCAGTGGCCAAATGAGGATCATAGCGATATTTGCAATGAGGCACCTTTGAATGGGACAAGATGACAAGACACCCAGTCGGGTTGGGTATCAAAAACCGCCCCATGAAAACTAGTTCGATAATATATCTACAATAAGTCCTTAGTGAAGTTAGAGTTTATCATGATATATCTACCGTAAGTATCCATAAGTCCTAGTGAAATTAGAGTTCAAAATCAACTTAGCGATCGAGCTGGGACTACACAGCCTAGGGCAACACCCTGAAGAGCTGGGCGGTAGATTCACAGTTTGCCATCTGAAAAATCATGTGTCAAACCGGTAAATGGGTTTGTCTGAAAATCGAGTGCCCCAAAATCCAAGGCTTTATCATAATTTTCAGTACCCCATAATCCAAGTACTAAAAACTAAAATAGACATAACTTGGGGTATCACCATGTTCACTTCAAAGATGACCAGTGACCGGCTCACCACCAGTCACCAACAGTTCCAGGTGGTTTCACCTCCAAAAACAACGTCGTTCTACTCTCTGGCTATCCACCATCTATGGAAAACCTGGGAAAACCTGGGAAACCCCCCATCTTTTTTTTCGGTACATCATCTAACAACGGGCCACTTTCCATGGCCATGTTGGATTGCCAAACACTACCCATTTCAGCCTCCAAATCGTTCAAAATTGGCAGGAAACGTATTGGTTTTTGCATTTTGTGTTGCTATCCACCATGATTCATCATTTGGGTATGGTTAATATTGACTTTAATTTTGGCTTATTGTTACCCTCTGGTTCTTTAACATAGCCATGGAAGCCATGGCCCGTAGAAATAGATGGCTATGTCAGTCATAACCAGAGGGTAATAGAATTTATCCCCATTCATATCCCATTAGATCCCCATTTATCCAGATGAATGATCATTAATGTGGTATGTTCCAATAATAATGATCATTAATGGGACATTCACCATCTAATTCTTGGGGTGCCCAATGACTTGACCCAGGGACGTGGTTCTCACACCATCCCGGAGTCTGGACTGGCGCTTGATGTGGCCCTAGAGCGGTCAAACATGGGGCACTTGGATAGCAGTGGACTGCTTGGGTAAAAAAATGTCCATTGATACAGTAAATATGAGGATTGAACATTCATTAATATGTTATATTACAGTAATCCAATCATTGATAATCCCATCCAAATATTAGACACCCCCATTCTATGGTCCTGATGTGGAAATTCCCTGCATCCACCATGGTCCACCATGGGGGCCAACATTAGGAGGATGGGATTATGTCAGTAAAGCCATCCCCAAATTTACGATGAATAGCTACCAAAAAACCATCAAAATATGGGTGGTTTATTATTGTTTTACTAATGATAGCAACCATGGTGAAATAACCACTATTGATTTCTAAGTCTTGTTCACACCAACAACTGCTGATTGTTGGTGCAACAGGTAAGAGGATGGAACCCCACAATCTTGTTCACCACGCATGTTGTTTCCAGAACAAGTTTGGAGATTATATAAAAATGAATGAATATTACAACAGTCAAAAACCTTAAATATGTCATAAAATATAAAATCATACAAAACATAAAATACCACCACTGTAGCTCAAACCAAGGCCACCAGATATCCTTTGCACAAAATCACGCTTTTTTAACCGTCCTGATATTGGCTGATGTTGAGCGACCCAAAGACCGCACAATATTTATTGCAAATGACACATCTAATGTGTCAAACAAGTTATCCTCTGGTAATTTAACATAGCTATTGAACATGGTGATTTATAGTGGATTTACCAATTGAACATGGTGATGTTCCATAGTTATGTTACTTTACCAGAGGGTCTTGTAACCATCCCGACTATGACGATATATTGGTGGTTCAAAAAAACATCCCTCAATGGATCCAAATGGTAGGTTTACCATTGGGTAAACACCACATTGCTGGCATTTCATCTGCCCGCGGATGCATTGTCCTGGAGGAAGTCGGAAATTTCACACTCCGATGTTTCGGAATCTGAGTCGGCTCCTGGCCGGGCGGGCAATGGACTGGAGCCCTTGGTGAAAATACTCCAGTAGATTGTATGGCAATTTCATCAAAAAGTTGACGTTTCAAGGTGCTGAAACAAACAGAACAAATAGTTTGTTGACTCTTGAATTTTCAACAACTGGTCATCTGTCCCAATCTCGGATGTTCCCGGCTATTCCCAGCAGGCTTCCCCCCATTGCCAACTGGAGCTCAATAATCACCCTATCATGAGGTTCGTGCCAAAATACTAAGTAATGTCAACCCTGGATTAATAAACCTCTAGGCTGTTTAGTTGGGAAGGTACCATTTAAGTATCAAATCATGACTATTGGGGGAATCCCCCCCGAATTAATTAACCATGGTTTATTAATCCGGGGTTGACATTACTTAGTTCAAAGAGAACATGAGGGGCCAAACAATAGCACCCGACAAACCAAAGACACCTCCTTAGATCCTTTTTTTTCCTGCGCCAGCCACCCCCTGCATCTTTGGTGCCTGAAGACAAATCCTGATGATAATGCAAATCTTGGCGAAAACTGATGTTGCTTCCAATTTCTCGGAAAGTCCTCAGAAAGAGCTGGTGAAAGGTGTAACTAACAGGAACATCGCAGGAGGCGCTTTTCAATGGGTCTGTTTGCTGGGGCCAAGCCCGGCGTCGTTGTTGCCGAGTCACTGCAGCATGGGGCCACCTTTGGTATTGATGTAGAAGCGCACATGTGCAGACACCTACAGCCGTAGACACGGCTAAGGATCAGCAAATTGAGGCGAAGATTCAAACACCAGATGATGTCGATTATAAACCAGCAAATGCATCAAAATTACATATACATATATATATATATATATATAATATATATACGACATGTATAAATATGAATTATATACCCCGAACTTCCTGAGACGAGGTTGTCCTGGCGGGGCTGAGGACAATGGCCCAATGTGTACCCCTAAACCCAATGGTGAATCATGCGTTTCCCTGTTAAATTATATAATTAATCAAATTGCCATAATTTCTGGTGTGCCTATTTTCAGACACACCCAAATGACGTAACGCTTCCGCGGCTCCCGATGATGAAAGTGGACCAAAATAGACATAGTTAGAGTAGGATGTTGTACGGGGTATCTCCCAACTCATGGAGGTCGTGCTGTTGTTATATCCATTTATATCAATTTATATCCATTTATATCAATTTATATCCATTTATATCCATTTATATCCATTTATATCCATTTATATCCATTTATCACATGTTATAATACTGTTATAACCTCAAAAAAGCAACCAGAAGTCGCATCCACCAAGCCACCAACAAGCCGAGCTGACACACGAAGGCAGCAGTGATCGATGAGACTTCGTGGTTCAGCCCCTGTTAGCGCTAGCGGCTAGCGCCACTGTGGCATCATATGGGGGTGTCCATAAATGGGGGATCCCCAAAATGGATGGTCTATAAGGGAAAATCCCATTAAAATTGGATGATTTAGGGGTACCCCAATTTTTGGAAACCTCCATATGTTGCATCATTGGATTTCACAGAATGCATTAAAACATGTTAAAACTGCAAATCACTTGACGTGTTCAAGCTGACAGAATTTTGGATAAAAAATGGTTGTGAAAGAAAGGAATTATGGAACAACAATCAAATGCTACAGAGTTTTTCCCGTGATAGACAGGAGGTCGCCTGTCATTTCTTGGCCTTTTATTTTTTTTCCATAATTCTGTCGGCTGCTGTATACTCACTATATACATATGTATATATATATATACATATATTCCGATATGATCATCATCATTTTCCCCAAAAAAACTAGCCATGTGGGGTATACCGCGGTATACCCCATTTTCAGAGAGACTCATCTGTGTAAACCCTAACGGCCCACTAACCTGAAATGTTGGGTCATGTGGGGATGATTCCCCGCAATCTAACCATGATTCCAGTGAGATAACAGTAAGGTCACTAGAAATTACATAGATATAATTATAACCATTATCAACAATCATTAACCATATAATATAAACCATATATATATAATTATCCATGTATATATAGTTGTATATATATTATATATAATTAACCATATATATATATACATATATCATATAATATGTGTATAATATGTATACACTTACACTACAATTAAAATCCATTATTCCACTGTTAGTGGGGGGGTCACTCCAATGTATATATATATATGATACATACAGCTGGGCTTCTTGTTGCAGTGATCATGTCATGGCCACGCGGCCACGCCTCTCGCTTCCACCAGAGCTTTTCTGTGAAAGTGCTGCTGGTGGCATCCACGATGCTCGCGCCAATCCCCGCCAAGATCCTGCTTGGGAACAAAAAACACCCTAAGAGTAGGGCAAAAAATTGGAAAATGAAGAAGTAAATTGGGTTTTACAGTGGGAAATTAAAGAAGTAAAATGGCTTCGGGTTTGCTTGTTTTTTTAAGTGTGAGTTGTCTGCTCTCCACCTTGTGGCAACAATGAAACCAGGCTTCAGATCAAAATTGATCCCTGAATTGATCAAAATCGACCTTGGATATCTAACGAAATACATAACTCACACAAGAAAAGCGTCGGAGTTGAACCAATTGCGCAGTCAACCTGCGAAAATGGCAAGTGGTGTCCAATTCAGGCGTGAACCAGAAATATATGATGAAATATGGTCAAAAATTCTCTAGAAACAAGTAAAATATCGCCGGGAAAACAGTCGCAACCAGCGTTGGTTTGCACAGCTCTCTCCATGGGAGGGACAAGAAAAAACACAAATCGTTGGGATAAAAAAAACGGACATGGTCAAGTGACTAGCAACAATGCTGTGACGACTGGGTTCATGTCTTTGTCCATATTGGATCGCATTGGATGATCACCCTGCTACACCAACCCAAACCAATTGCCGCATTTGGATCGAATATCCAAACACTACAAGAACTTGAAGGTCCTATCTGTGTATACATACTGTTCATGTTCCATTTTCTCTAAAGCCAGATTGTAAGTTGAACATTTAAAATATAATTAAATATATAATATACATACAACATCATACATAAAACGTCATTAAACACGATTATATACACTCAGATATAGGGCCTCTAACGCTCCAACGACCCGATTTCCATCAGCCCAGCAGCAAGCCATGTTCGATGAAACTCTGCACACAACTGCTTGGCATCACCATGTTCGTCAGCACCCCCAGCGCCAGCGTCTGCAGATATGGGTGTGATATGGTGTCATGCTCATCCCAGTGAGGACCATCCAGCACATCGCAAGCAACGGGAATATAAAAGCTGAAGACCTGGAAGTTAGCGGAAAAAATATCTATTTCTATCTATTTCTCATATCCTGGAGAGCTCTTCCCAATCTATTGGGTGGTTGTAAAAGAACATCATGCTGACATCAACTGAGTCGGGAAAAGCTAGGGTTATCAACCAACCTACCATATCCACCGCCCCAAGGAACCACGATGATCCAAAGCGAGGTTTGCAGAAACACGTCAAAGTCCCGGCTGTGGTAGTAAAACCTTGGTGTGAAACATTGAAAACACACCACTTTTCATCGCCCAAACGCTGAGAAAAGACAACTGATTTGTTCGGAGCATATTGTTGGTGGTTCACCATTCATCTTATTGGCTCAAGCCATCCCCCAAAAAGAGGAATCACTTGGGTTCCAACATGTTCCAACCAAATAGCTCATTCCTGCCCCGCAACAATACATTCTTCCCCAGAAACCTTTGTGGAATGTGGTGGATCGGATTATGTTTGGAACATGTGTATACATTTGTGGCTTGGGGCAGGCGATTGTACAACAGCACAAGCGATCCATGCATCTGTCCTATGGAGACAATCCACATGTAAATGCCCCGTTTTCGCTGAAATCGCCCATCAGCAGCCTGATCAGGGATAATAACTTGATTTGGGATCAATTTGGGAATTATCAAGTATTGATCACTGCACTCTGCAATTGTAGTCAATCATCAACAAAATCCCAAATCTGCAATTAGGATCCATTTGGGGTTTAGGACATCTGGATCACCCACTTTCATAGGGGATGTGACGCCAAGTTTATCAACCAAATGTGTTTCTGTATCCATTGGATAATCATCATGTTCCCTTTTCAAAGGGCACGAGCGGATCCCATCCTTGGTTCATATGAAACATCCCAAGTTTCTATGGTCCCAATGATGTGGAAATTCCCTAGAAAAAAACCATCCCAAAAACCATGCTTTTCTTTGGGGATGTTTAATATGGACGGGGGGTTTGGGTGGGGATTATTGGGGGTACAAGAAAAAGCACCCGATTCCATCCGAGATGCCCCATTGATCTGAACCTCAGCACAGGCGACCCAAAATCTTAGACTCTTAGACATCTCAGACAGAGACTCTCAAGGAGAAAAACGCCAATAACAGCCATTTAAAATTCGATGATATTATATTAAGATGTAAACTGTGATTTTCTTTTAGTTGTCTACAATATCACGTTTATCATCATGTAGCCACACCTATAATGGGGGTACCTAAAAATGGATGGTTGTTAACGGAAAATCCTATCAAAGTGGATGATTGGGGGGTACCCCTAGGCCCCTAGGAAACCACCATATAGATGATGTTAGATGGCTTATTACAACCACCTCGGAAGCCCCTAGGACCCCCCGGTACTTGAAATCCAGGATCAAGTCGCGCGTAAGCCAACAGCAAGTTTCGAACGCCCCAGCTCCTCGAGCCGAGCAGGTTATGGCTTTCTCTGACCATTTTCATGGGGAAAATATGGGTATGGATCAATACCTATTAATACCATTTTTAGGGGGATGAACATCCATTTACCAGCTATTTTGATGTGAACAAAAAAGGGGTACAAGGTTTTGACACACTGCCATATGGGAAAATGATTTACCATCGAATTTTGTGGTCCCCGTCCCCGATTTATCCCGATTTCATACAAACCCAAATGATTCCAGTTTCGATACCAGTGGATTGTTTTAAGATCGGCTTTCTACTGCTACAGTATTTGTCTGGTTGCTACTGATGATCTGGTCCAAAAGGAGACCATTTTGGGCTCGGACTTGGCAACCATTTTTGCTACTGGGGACTTGCCAGGAAACTCAAGACGCCTTCCAGTGTGGAGGCAGGTTTCATGGGCAAGCCTGGATCATCTAGTAGAAGCACAATTGGGGAAAAACAACAACTTGGAATTGTTGAAACAAGTTGGCCCTCCCGTACTGCACCAAGTTTCACCAAGTTTCACTTAAACAACTCTGAGTAAAACTCTGAGTTGCACCCCCCAAAGACCCACTTTTTATGCTAGCAGCATGCACAGTTATACATTCCTAGCCCCATTAGCCCCCAATGATCGGTGGCATCACCTCCTCTGGAAACGTCCTTGGGGATTCATCTCAAAGTACACCAGTTTTCAGATCAGCTTTATTAGTTCTATGACTTGGGGATGCAGTTCCAGTCTTAAGAGTCGTTTAAGTGGATACATATATATATATATATTATATTACATATATATATATATATTATTATATATATTATATTACATATATATATTATTATATATATTATATTACATATATATATATATATTATATTATATTACATATATATATTATTAGATATATTATATTACATACATATATATGTATTATATATATATACATACCCATAGTGATATTTGTTACTGTATGTTACTGTATGTCCCAACCTGTGGTTGTTAGCGTTTTTTTCAGCCCCATGGTTTTTCAGCCTTTTTCAGAGCCCCATGGTGAGCACTTCCCGATCCAAGGTGCAAATAGTACGGAGCGTATGTCGCCAGGTCATCCCAAAGCAGCTGGAGCCGGTTCCTCCGGTGCGGCTGGTCGGAGAGTCTCGTGCGATATTCGACCTATCCACTAAACCTAAACAAAGGATAAACAGGTGTTGTGTAATATTCATTCTATTGATTTCTATTTTTACATTTTTTGATAATTAATCAATATGTATAATATATTTATTTATAATATATGTACTGTATGATTGATGGATGGGTGGATGGATGGATACTTGAATGTTCTTGAGCTCGTCCAGGTGCCAATGGCGGGGCCATGTTCCAAGGACGTGTTCAGGAAAGATCATAAAGATCTATAAAGATCACATTTATATAGTGCGTTCGACTTATCTTTGATCTTCTTCATTCCTGCTAGATCTGGGTAGTGTTTGTTCAATGTGTTTTTTTCCCTATCCCAGCTATCCCAGCTATCCCTGGCCAAAAAAGTTTGACACCCCCATCTCCAAAGGCCGCCCAGTGGCATCGCTTCATTGTTGGACCTCTGCCGGGACAGAAGACGATTCAGTGACAAGGAACCCACCTCCTGGGCGAAAAACCAGGGAGACCTGGGGGACCTGGCAAACCAGCCAGTGATCAACCTGGGTACAGATGAGAAAACCAACTTGGCATCTGAGAAAACCTATGTTTGATGATGTTTTGGGGTCAGAAGCGGGGAATAGCACCAGGCTTCCCTTGTTGGATTATTAGCCAACACTCAACGGTTATTAGCCACCCAGTGCGGCCCATTTGGTGGTGTCTCACTGGGAGATCAAAATCATCCCGATTCACCGATCATCCCAACATCTCCCAACAATACGAGCTCAACACTTGGATTTGCATCCCACTTGTTGAAGGACAAAGAAAGCAAACCAAATCGTAAATATGATCATTTAAGGAAACTACAGTGCAGTAAACTCTGAGATCTTTGGTTGGTGAACCCACGGCATTTAAAACCACCAACGATGAATCGATTGGTTTCACGGAAATTCTAAACAAAACAGGAGGAAACCATGCGTTTAGCCCTACTGTAAAATCCCCTAAATATAGTAGAGTGGTACACTCTACATGTTTTGCCCAGCAAGCATTGAACAATAAATCCCCCCCGAAGTCTCAGATCTACCATGATCTAGCCTCAAAGAAACCTTGGAAAATCTTCTGCGAAAAAGTGATATTGGTCGAGAACTATATCTGAACTATATCAGTATATCACTATAGATATCACTATATCTATACTATAGTATGACAGTACAGTATGACCAATCTCAGTATCTGCCGAAAAATCACCATATATTTATAGTAGTATAGACCATATATCACCATATTTATATATATATACTGTATATATTTTTATAGTAACTATAGTATAGAAGCATACTTAACACTACGTATCCAAACCTCAGACCTGCTTTTTCTGACCTCGGCCGCATCCACTTTGCCACTCCGCCAGGCGCGCAGGCGCAGCAGCTCCGAGCCAAAGCGCTCCTCCAGGAAGTGGCTGCCAGGGATCCTGCGGTGATTCCACCATTGATTTTGCTGCTGATTTCTGTGATTTTTGGGGTGTAAAAAGCCGTGGAATGAAAAGTTAACCAGTGATTTAAGCATGATTTAAAGCTGGGGTATATAGTTTAATATAGTTTATATATGTTTATATACTATGTTTTTTCACCAGTGAGATAGTTATACCGAAAACAAATCTGAGCAAAATATCAAGAACTGATCATCTTTAGATTTAACATGATTTAGAATGATTTAAGGCTAGCCAATTCTCACATTTCTATTCATTTATGGCCAGAAATTCATTCGCCCCAGGGCGCCTGAGCAAAGCAGAGACACCTTGACGTTCAAAGTGCTCGGCGCTCTCCTGGCTCTCCTGAGGTTCAAGCAGACCCAGGGTGACCCATGGTTTCACCCACAAGAACTGAAGATTTCACCATCAAAAATGGGAAGGGCCAGAGCTACCCCCATCAAGATGCTTTATCATGTTTTATCCTCACTTTCCTTGTTTCAGTTGTTACTTTTTCAAGTGGAATTTTGGTGTTCACCTTTGTTCAGACAACCCCAAATTTGATACCAGTATGTTGCCCATTAGCCATTCTCAGGCAATCTTCCTTTCCTTGATGACAACCCTTCATTTCGGGTGTCGAGGAAGGGTTGGTGATTTCAACCATGGAAAGATCAAGCGCCTTGCTGGAAACAGCCACTGGAGTCCGAATAGTGAATAAGTCAAGGTAATCTTCGGTATATACTACATGTACAGTACACCCATATGGGACTTTCTTAAAATGGTGGATCCCCAAAACCAATCAAGACCATGGGTTTCAATACAGTCCAATGACTTGGATGATTTGAGGGTCCCCCCCATTTTAGGAAACCTCCGAGAGTCTCAGGGACAATGGATGATAAATTGAGATACTTACCCTCTGGTAAATTAACATAGACCCTGAAAACAGCCAATTTTGAGTGGAAACTAGTCTTTCAACCCCTGTCTGCCAGGGTCTATGTTAGTTCACTGGAGGGTACTAAGCCAAGTATCTGATTCATCCACCGCAGCAATCCTCAAGCGTCGTGGCTGTGGGTCATCAGCTGGAGCCCCCAAGGATATCCCGAAGGTCTCGTGGACCACTGGTTTTGGCTCGAGCCAAGGGGATACCAATGGATCCACATCCACAACATTTGTGCAAAAATGTCATTTGTAGTACCCTCTGGTAATTTAACATAGCTATTGAAAATGGCCATAGAAATAGTGGATTTTCCCATTAAAAATGGTGATTTTCCATAGTTATGTTAGTTTACCAAAGGGTATGTGACTTTCTGTAACCATTCAACTTTGGGGATCAACTGTGAGCCATACCCAAATGAAACCGCTTCGATCTGTGGCCTGATTCGCCAAGACTCATCTCCTCGAAGGGTGGTCTGACGCAATTGTTGAGTAGCACCTGGTCAACAAGTCCGAATGAGGTCTTGATGCTTCAAAGTTGGTACACCTGAGGCAATCAATCAGCCATGAAGACAAAGAACTGTTCATCTTCGCCGTTGCAGGCTTCATGAACCAACAATGCCACAATCATCTCAATCCAGTGTGAGGATGTGTAAAGTATCTTCAAATATATCGTAAAGTATATTTTATTATATTTTATTGCTATTGGTGTGAAGCTTGTTGCCTCTTCAAAACCATGTCTGGTTGGTGGTTTTAACCATCTTGAAAAATATTGGTCAATGGGAAGGACTATCCCATATGTTATGGAAAATAAAAAATGTTCCAAACCACCAACCAGATGTTTTGCACGTCATTTTTCCCTGTCAAACCGCGCCTTCTGTGAGGTTCTCGCGAGGATGCTCGCAGAAATACACGAGAAGAGCGCCAGCAAAAAGTACAGGGAGCTGTTGCCTCCAGCGTCGTTTCAAGCCCGAGCAATTGCAAAATCAATGCGGATTTGACCGTTTGACCATTGAAAAACACCAGGAGTTGACCATGAAAGATAGGGGATTGGAGTTGATTGGAGGACCAAAATGACTTGACGGTTAAATGTTGAGATTTGAATAGATTCAAATGGGTGTACCCTGTTGGAATCAAACATCGCTGGCTGCAGAATGAAATTGCCCAAGCTCATGAGGCAAATTGATAGCTTCCGCCTGCCACAAAGATCTCAGTTGATGATTTTGGGGATCATGTTGAAAGGGCTGCCAGGGGAAAAAACCGTCCGCGGGACATCAGCTTGGGTCACAAGACATCCGAACCAACTTGCTTGCAGCTTGTAATAACCATATTCGTGTTGACTAAATCCTACTAAATCCACAAACAAGTCTCACGTGGGTATGTCCAAAAGTAATAATAATAATAACTATCCCAGGAATTGCCATTTCAACAGGGAAAAGTCATTGAATCTTGGTGCAACATGGACAGCGATTTCCCCACCCATCAACCATCTCCTGCCATGGCACTGAGGGTCAAGTAGACCAAGCCCTCCAGGAAATCCGCGCTTTCACGCGGAAGACCAACACCGAAGGAATAGGTCGCAGCCACTAACATCAACGTTGAAACAATCGTCAAACGCTCCTGCGCTTTTGACTGGAGATGGTTTGAGATGTTTTCAGATGGTTTCAGGTCCGGCGACAGAGTCAGGCCTAAATTTCCTGAGAAAGAAAAATTAAAAACAATGACAAGAGACCCCCCCATCCAAGTTGGTTTCCACTAGAATATTGCCTAAAATCTACATAAATCTATCAGTCTATCCTGGCATCATGTATGCCAGGATCCCAGAATTTGAGGTAGTCCGAAAAAAGGCCCCGTCCTGTACGGTGACAGACGCACCAATGACTTGCTGCACATCAGAGCGAAACAGGTTTGCCTACAGCGACTTAGAAGATTCTGGGTGTATATAATATATTATCCTGGGTGATATAAAATATGTACTCCTGGGTGGATATAGATTATGGTCATCCCTAATGTTTGGTAAATTCAGATGAAAATGGATTGATGACCATCCGCAATACAGGTTGATCAATTTGAAACCTCAACACTCATCCACTTCATGGATCTTCATGGTCTATATCTTGAGCTTTTCCTGGGCTCTCCATAACATGGTTGGGGAATCGACATCAGGTTACCTGAGCCAGCCTGAGCCGCGATGATTTGCTGGCGCCGAAACTTCCGGCTCTGCTGAAGTTTCAGATTTTCGAAGAAGTTGCTTCGGTTGTAACCTACGGCGCGGGACGATGCGGAAGAACCATTTTGTTCGGTCCGTCCTGAAAGGAGAGGTGTCACACCATGGTTCCCAGTCATCTCATACTGAGAAGCTTTACATCATGGATCATCATCGTGGTAAATCACCTCTAGTGACACTTCTGCAAGCAAACTATGAAAAGGATGAAGGAAAAACATGGAAAAACTCTCCAGAGACCGCCTTTTTTTTTACTGGAGATAGCTATGGCCTATGGCTTTCTGTAGATGTTTCCTCGAACCAAACCACTGATTTTGGTTGGTGAATCCCCCATGTTGGTTGACCCCGGTGGCTGATCAGAGATACCCTATAAAAACGAAGGAATTAAGTGACTAAAATATCATGTGTATATACATGTATATAGATATAATATGTATGTACATAAATTTGTATATGTGTATTATATATATACAGTATATAGATATATACATGCACACACACATACATATATATATATATATATATACAGTATACATATGTATACGTACAGATATATTGTATATGTATAGCAAGAAACGAGGAAACTAACGGTCTCCCCAAGCCAAACCCTGCTGCTAGTGGCTCAAGAGCTTCAAGCCCGCAGCTGCTACAGCGCTGGCCGCAACACCAACATCCATGGCGCATGGGTGTTCGTGAGAGGCTATGGAAATGGATATGCCGTGTCTTTATGACGGCAAAATTCACAAGGTCTGACGATGTCTGACGTCTTCATTGGTGCTTTAAAAGCTTCAGAAGCTATGGAAATCAGCAAAAGTTTGAAACGCATAGGATTCTCAGCTGTCCTAAAATCCACAATTCTGACACGTTTCCCCAGTTCTGCCCAATTCTTATATCGTCTGCTGGACGACAACACGTCACCTTCGAACATTTCGCTGTATCTTCACATGTCTAAACATGTTGATTCAGGTACTGCATACCAATCAGAAACTACCAGCAAGAGCGGACACACAAGCAAACATCCACACAAACAGAAACAAAGAGGGCAATTGCCACTTTGATAAAGGACATCCGTGGTTTGGTGTTCAGCTTTGTATTTCTTGAAGCGGGTCTCTCCCTCAAGAAGATTAGGAAGTTCCCAAGCACTTGTTGCCCCAAAGATGCGTCTCTCACTTCATGCCACCAAATTGTACAAGTAAATTTTGAAGCCCAACAGAAAGTCAGATCTCAAGCCCTATTGATGGGCAAATTCATGCACAAGCTGGGGTAACCCTTTGTCCCTTTGAACTTATAGGGGAACCAGTGTTTCTGGTGTGGGATTGGCCATGAATTGTCCCTATCCGCCTATGAGAAACAAGAACTGTCCAAGGGTTCATTCAAATTTATCCTATGTTTTTTTGTTTCTATCATCTACTATTCCATTTTTGGTTGCTTGTACACCCACTTGTCGTGGCGCTTTGTTGATCCCCCAAAAGCTAAAAAATTAAGGGTGTGGTAATACATCCAGCTGTAGTTTTGGATAAACAATGGTCATTCACCTAAATTAGCATCACACGTTTTGCCACCATGTTGGTGCGGTTACACTATATATAAATCCACTTTGTTCCCATTGCTCTTGATGGTTATATCCCCCATGTTTCATAGTTAATCCCATTTGTTCACCTGAACATGGTGGCAAAATCCCATAAATCCCCATGTTTAGTCCGGCGATAGTTCGTATTTTCCCGTTTTTGGTTGATTGATTCATATTGTTTCAATCCCCCGATGCTTTCTTCAATGTTTCCCTCAAACTCCTCAGCAACCGGACACGCCATGGACCCAATCGCTGTCATTGGCCTAGCGCGCTGCGTCTTCACCAAGGAAAGTTCGGCTTTACCATGGACATAAAACATGGTCAAATCTAGAAAACTGGTGATAAAACGCGAAATCCTGGTATTTAGATCAAATTAGATCTGATTCTAGGCAAAGCACGGAACTGAGTTCAACTATTACTTAAACTATCATTTCAAAATTAAGATATCTAAAAAAATGCAAACTTGTGGGGAATGATTCCCTGATGTTCGCCAACATCTGAGCGCTCGAGCAGCAAGGAAGATGTTGCAGGACCTCGATTTCTTTGGAGACGAGGTGAGGAAAGGTTTATATCACTGGAACGGTGATTTCAATGAGATTTTAATGGGGATATACAGTAATGGGCTATAGCAAAGGATGCAAAAGGTTATACTGACATATACTGACTATCAATAATCCAGCAGTTTATGATAATAGTGGGAATATAATGGGTATATAATGATATCATGGGGATTTTAGTGGGAATGTTCATGGGAATTTCAATGGGTATATGCTGTAATGGGCCACTGCAAAACATTGATACGTTGGTGGTATACCTACTGAAAAATATGACTTCGTCAGTTGGGCTTACTATTCCCAACTGAATGGAAAGTCATAAAATTCCATGGTTCCCAAACCACCAAATCCATCGTTTTTTCTATGTTTACCACAGGGTTTTCCATAGCATCCTGGATTTGACCCGCGTCCCCCGACCGCTGGATCACGTCCTGCGTCTGGGCAGCTTCAAACGTCGCCTGGCGAACAGAGGACTCGATGAAAAATGGAGGTTCAACCAACAACAATGATGGTTTCACCATGGAAAATGATGGTTTCACCATGGAAAATGATGGTTTCACCATGGAAAATGATGGTTTCACCATGGAAAATGATGGTTTCACCATGGAAAATGATGGTTTCACCATG
>Ga0126342_10005856_pt1 | contig 21628 bp, 20 predicted proteins | sample Cyp1metagenome_FD_92528 | JGI IMG/M metagenome (GOLD analysis project Ga0126342, IMG submission 92528) | Coral microbial communities from Lord Howe Island, Old Settlement Bay, Australia - Cyphastrea 1 metagenome | ecosystem: Host-associated > Invertebrates > Cnidaria > Coral ... | reverse complement strand
TTATGGCGTGGCAGCGGCTGCACGATTCGTTTTCCTTCAAGGGGCGCTTGAGCCACAAAGGGCGTTTGAGATACATTGATACAATCATGTGACACATGATCTAGCGCCTAGTTCCCTTTGACAAATAGTTTAATAGACTCAAACAGTTTCAAGTTGTTTCCCTGGTGCAACTCATGGCCTCAACATGGCCTCCCTCCGATCTCTCCCCAGTTTCGATCCGTCCTCCAGGCGGCCGTCCATGAAAACGGACTTCTTCGCTTTTGGTGAGTCTTTTGGAGCGCCTCTGAGTGGCTGTCGTATGCACAAATGAGGAACATTACCAAAAGAATCCAAAAGATACCAAAAGTCTCTATATGTCTTTATATCTGGCACTTAGCCGCTAAATTGTCCATCATCACCATAAACCACCATCGGACCATCGTCATTATCATTCACGATTACCATTTCAATTCGGAGAATATAGGAGGAGGCAAAAGAGAATGGCAACAAGAATGAGGAGTCAGGAAAGGGAAGTGGTGAAGAATGCGATGAATAGGCAGATGCGTGATGCGTTCAATTCATTCAGCCTCGCGGCTACCCTGGTGGAAACACGCGGTACCCCCAAATCAAAGGGAGGTTATCAGACCTGATCCTTCAATGTTTACTCTGTCAGGTCTTTGGACTTGGATCCTGAACATGTACTGTGATGTACTGTGAGACTGTTTCTTCGCAATTGCCGATGGCGTACCATCATCGTCACCCAAGGCTTTCTCCAATTTGCTATTGTTTTGCTCCTCCTGTCCAAGACCACATGACCGGACGGCTGCCATTGATGGAAAAGCAAACCACTGTATATCACAAACCACCCTGTCATTGCATCTAGCAATCTAGCCTTGAGCTCATGCTGACAAATCAATGTGGACTCTACATCAGAAGGCTTGACTATGCTTGATTTCCAAACAATAGGAAACTCTCTAGAGATGCCCTCAAGTCCTGTGCCGCAGTTTTCTCTTCTCGCTGTTTGTACAGGGCTTCCTTGGCTTTTGCGGATTTGGTCCAATTTGGTTTATCTATGTCCGCCGAAGTTATTGGATCGCCAAGGCTCGATGTCACGCTCCTGTTCTTGAAGGATTCGCTCCAAATCTTGGCATTCCTCTTCCAGCTCCTGGTGCACCAGGCCATAGATATAGATTCTGAAAGACTGAAAGGCACACCGAAGTCGAGGCTGGGAAGGACCAAAGGAGTGTTACAAATGTGTAACACAAAGTGTTTGGCAGTGCAAGTCTCTTTCTGCAAGTGGAGTTATAAAAATCCTGCCTGCAACTGGAACGTTGCTGGAACAATTGTTCTGGTAGATGGGCATGATTTATCCATATTTATCCAGTGCATCAGTGCATCATCAAATCCCAAGAATTGCCGGTCCTCTGGATCTAAACCTTCCTCCAACTCATCCAGGTCAATCTCTTGTAGCAGCCGGTCCTTCAGTTGCTGTGCTGACAGTACCTGGCCACAGGCGATGGCAGCGGGACGACATGCAACGCGTCTTTCTCCGGGGGCCCCACTAGCAGCCACCATATAAGATATATTAGGATATTATATACTATACACATGGATACACAATGATATACAATGATAAACGGGGATATAAAATGACATAAAGGGATATACTGAAACCAAGAAACATTCAGCCATGCAGCCATACATAGCACGAGCTTCCTCTAAGCCGCTTGGTATTGAATCGATTTGTGGTTTCGCGGGATAGCTAACACAGCTGAGCCATTCCGCACAGGTGCCCCCAAGATCTTCCTGTGCCAAGGGGCCAACGCTTCATCCTCAGGGGGCAGATTGCAGCCGCAGATGTATTGACACCAATGGTGCATACTGACATGTGTCATTTTCCCAACTAGGCCAATCTTGCCCACTCTGAAGTTCGAAGGAGGTTGAGCACTCTCGAGGTTATATAAATAGTTTTAGATCGTTTCAGGAATTAGACCCACTAGACAACCGAGGATCTTCCTCAGCTGGATGTTCGAAATCGATCACGACACCAGCTTGCACATTCTTGGCCAAGAAGTCAATGGTGTCGCTCAACGTGGCGGTCGCCTTGTCAATGCTGCAGCAATTACAAAAATGCCATGGAAGTAATAGATATGTGTACATACGCACATGTGCACGCATCCATTTATTTGCTTACTGGATTTATTTATGCGTTTATGAATTTATTTGTTTAGAGATTTATTGATTCATTTATCTATATAGATCTACATAATATAATACCTGCCCGTGTATGCATTTATGTACAAGTATATTGCAAATATAAACTATGCGTGTATATGTGTAGGCATATATTGATTCTATATGTGCGCGCAATTCCTTGGCTCAGCTCGTACAACATTTGCATCTAGATAATCCATTGCGGATACGAATATGTATGTATACATATACATATACATACACATACACATATGCATACACATACACATACACATACACATACACATACACATACACATATACATATACATATACATATACATATATATATATATATATATATCAATATCACATCAATGCACATCATATACTGTAAATATATATATATATACAATCTCATACAGTTCGTGTGGAAGGGATCCATTGATAAACAAAGGACTGATTCTGATTTGATTGAATTTGCCAAGTTTTGCGGAAAACGCCTTCTTCGCCATTTCAGCGCGGCCTGGGCTCGGAAATTTTACTGGGAAGTTACCAAATGAGCAACAAAGCCGACAAGGATCTAGGACTTAAGAAATTTAAGAGCAAAGCGATGCCTCAATACAAACCTAATTTCGCCTGCATTTGCAAAGTTTATATACGTGCCCCAAAATCATCCAAATTCACCATGAAGCCAGAGACATAAAGTGTAACATGCACTGATTTCACAGAAATTCCACAAAACTTGAGGCCCAGGTGCACGAAAGCTAAGGTTCATATGACTTGGAAACATGTGATATGGTTAGAACAGATTGTCGAGAGCTTCGCACGCCCCTGGCAGGTTTTGAGCCCGCGACCATCTGTTTCCCTCCGACCGCTCCAAAATACGCTCCGAGCTTAGGGCGGGGAGGGGGGGGTTCACAGTGACCAGTCCGAGTTGCGCAGCAATTCAGCATTGCCTTCCTGCACCACTACCATTGCCTGCACACAAGCCACAGGTCGCGCGCATTGGTTCCCATATGCCACACTTATGACACAACAACTAGTAACTAGCCACTCCTGGCTGGTTGAACCGCAGCCAGCCTGGAGGATTTCGATTGCAGGGCCCCTGCCACCAGCCACTTTGGCTGCCTTTTCGTTCATTTTGTTCCTTAGGCAAGGAAGAACAAGAGCTGAGCAGTGACCTTTCAGCTTCGGTAGGTGCTGCACCTGGTGAAGTTTGATGAAAGTTGCTACTTTATGCTAATTATATTTGGCGCGCTTGGTGCAGTCAGGCTGCCACAACTCTCTGGCCCTGTTCAGGTCCCAAATATCTTGATCCTTTAGCTCCTGTGCGACAGATTTTTTGACGCTGATTTTTCTTTCCATTCATCTGCGCCGCCACGTCTTAGACTAAAATTGAGTTTCACGTTCCTTACCAGAACGTCAACTGAGCATCTACAGGCTCCAGTTTCGTTCGAAGAGGCTTACTGATCTTACTGGAGAAGAACAATTGTATATGGTGTGAAACTATATATGTGTACGTGTTTTGAGTGTCTGCCACCTTCTGTGAATTCACACTCAGTCCGAAGCTGGAAACCACCCACCTCTGCGGAAATGCTTCAAAAACTGACAAATTCATCATCCCTACTTCCCCCAGACATCATCCAGAATCGAGGTGCCCGAGTGCCGGCATCAATGTCCTCGGACCTCAAACTTCCCACATACATCTCCTGACCCGGTTCGCGTGGGAATACTCTGGCTGCAAATGGGAAGGGTTGGTCCGGGGACATTGTTCGAGCTACATATTGCTACAATTATATCAAAGTTTCTCGAAAACTACAAGACCTGCCAGGCCATGCCATGCCATGCCACGCCTCATCTTCCTCCTCCTCTTCTGGTTCCTCCTGAAGGCAGTGGAACCAAAGCCTTTTGGCCAGAATGTGCCCAGGCTTTGAAAAGCAAGGATCCCCTTGGACCCCAACTGTCCCTGGCAGTTGGAATCTTCCCAGTACAGCAAGCAGTTCCAGTTGGACATGGGCAAACCCTCTCACGACTGATCAGTGCATGGCGCAGAGTAATCAGAACTATCCAAGGGAAAACTCAGCGATCTACCTTGGACTTTTCGATTTTGATTTGTTTGTTAATTTTTTGAAAGGGGAAAAAGCAAGAAGGGGTGTTGTGAGCGCAAAAAAACAAGATGTTGGTGATATTTTTGGATGTTATTTCCTTTTTTGGTGTTCACAACTTTTGGGTGCTTAAAGCTTGTGAGTGGCCTACAATGCCTGCAATTTGAGTTCTTGTCTGCTTCGATTGGATTGTCTCAAGAATTGCCTGCACTATAGGCATTTCTCTGCCTTTTGCCTGCTTCAATGGGTACAAAACAAAAAAAAATATTAATATTACACGACCGGAAAACCCCACATGTCAACTTCTTCCAACAAGTCACACAAGAAAGGTGAAGACGGAATGGGAAAGGCAGGAAAGAGACATGAGATGGTGAAAACTACGTATGAAAGACTTGCGTGTGATAGAGTTGCTTGTATGTGTGTATGTATGTATGTATGTATGTATGTATGTGTGTGTGTATGTATGTATGTATGTGTATGTATGTATGTATGTATGTATGTGTGTATGTATGCATGTATGTATGTATGTTTGTATGTATGTATGTATGTATGTATGTGTGTATGTATGTATGTATGTATGTATGCATGCATGTATGTATGTATGTATGTGTGTGTGTGTATGTATGTGTATGTATGTATGTATGTATGTGTGTATGTATGCATGTATGTATGTATGTTTGTATGTATGTATGTATGTATGTGTGTATGTATGTATGTATGTATGCATGTATGTATGCATGCATGCATGCATGTATGTATGTGTGTGTGTATGTATGTATGTATGTATGTATGCATGCATGCATGTATGTATGTATGTATGTGAACCATCTGAAGAGATGTAAAACTTCTAAGTTTCGCATGGGAGTGCGGCATGATTGTGGGACCACGCTCAACGAAGCTACCACAATCATGGGATACTGGATCTGATCAACCCAGCGCACCTGCCATGTCAACCTCAGTTTGTGCAATTTCTCGTTCATGGCGACCGGTTAAGCCAAGAACCGGCATGTCGATTTTTCAAATCGCTGTTCACTTCAGTTTGAACTTCTATTTGATGTCGCTTTGACCCTGTACGGCTTTCGCGATCTATCAAGTTGGGAGCAATATGGCTTTGTTGAAAGGGAAGGGTCAGCTTCCACTTGACTCTATTCAGCACTGGCTATGGCGATGGCAACTTCCATTGTTTTTCAGGTCCTTTCAGTGACCTACTCCTGCCAGGTTAAAGGGATTGTTTTTGCACGTAAGATGCATTCCACAACAAAATTCGCAGTGACAGTTCTGAGCAAATGTGTGACTCATACTGGATTCGTCACGGTGGCATGAACCCTTCGGGGAATACCTTTCTAGGTAGGACCTGCTCTCTGAATTTACAGTTTTCAACCTAGTAATGCGTCTAAGTAAAGTGAAACCGTCGGCCTTCTTTCACTGTTTCACCCGTCGATCGATTTACTTATCTTTCAAACAATGCCACACTTTTTGCAAAGGGTTGTTACGCTTAGGAATGGTGTTCTTTATGCAAAGTCATATTTACAAGTGCTGTTTGCAAATTTATTTTTCCTTCATTTATTTAGAGAACACATTGCATGAATTGGTGCCTGTTTAGAATGCACATGTTGAAAAAAACTATTGCACATGTTGAGGGAAACTCCTGACTCCTGTAGAGATGTAGAGTCTTTACATTCTTAAAGCAATGCTGCACTCTTTGCAAAGGCATTCGCACTTGTTTGTTTTGTTGTTATCTATTATTCATGTTTGCTTTGGTTAAATCTATGTATCTATGTATGACATGGGAGAGCTATTGGGAATGCACAGTGGTTGCTTTTGTTGCAGAAGCAACAATGCGTTTAGTTTTGGAAAGAACAGGGTTCAGTATCGTTTGCAGAAATGAAGCTTCAAAAATGCAAAATTTTGGTGCTCACAACACCACCCTCTCAGAAAAAAGCAGGAGCATCTGGAATCCGGACTACACCACTTGAAAGCCATACCCTAGGCCCTAGATAGTTGACCGAAGCTCTGCCACAGGTAGTTGATTACTTAGAATCTAGAATCTAGTTACTTCAGCCGCTGGTCCTCTGGCTTCACCTCATCCTCAAAGAGTGGCTTCAACTTCCTCTTCGGTTTGGGCGTTGAGTCCCTCGTTTCGTCGCCCTTCTCGCCCTTCTCCTGAGAAACCACTTGGCGAGTTCAGGGCATACAAGCCATGGTAAACCACGGCGCCACCGGTGGGCCATCATGAACTTGCAAGCCATCAAGATTGATGGGGCCCTGTCTTCAAACTCAGAAGAGGGGTAGAACTGCATATCATGGAGGGCATCCATCCTTCAGGTCTTCAGGTCGCCCAAGGCGATTGGAGATATTCCAAACATAAATCACAAACACACTGATAAAAATCTGTTCTCCCATGTTCTCCCCAAGCACTATGCCAAATCCAATTTTGCGAGTATTCTGAGCATTCTGGCTTGTCGGCACAATTCACGCAGGAACCCTCTGCCGTGCAGGGCACCTCCTCCTCCTCCTCAGCCAGCTCCGTTTGGGACTTTGCCTTCTCCTGGCGAAGCACCCAGCGGTCATGGCAGTAACATCGATGACTTGGGCAGGTTTCGCAGGTTTGGCAAGTCAGTTGGTGTAAGCTGCAAGCCTCTCGGGCCTTTTTGCGGGCAGCTCTGGAGAACCTGCGCAGATTTCATATGCCTCCCGTCTCCAAGGTCCAAAAGTTCTAAGATCATCCACCCCTGCCTTTTCCAAATATGGTGGTTTTTGTTCTCCAAAAATGCCATCTTGTTGTTGCAACTCGAGATAATATGACGTTCTCCTTACACCCGGGACATCATCAGCCCCGGAGCACTTCTGTCGCTGTCTCTGGCGAAATGTGCCATTGGCCCCTGCTTGAAGGGTAGCAGAACACCTTGGATGTCCGCGGCCAGCGGCCAGCGGCTGGCTCATGGCCACCTACAATTGGGAAATGTACCTCTATATATATATATACACATATATTCAATCCATTTCAATCATATTCACACACATTCAATATCGTCCAATGATTGACATAGACAAAAAGTTTGGTGATTGTCAGGCTATCCCCGGCCACCCCTTGTTATCTAAAGAGCATCGCCAACACCTGCACAGTCTACAAATTCAACACAGCCAAGGGACTTCACCAGAACCTGCACTTCAGTCATGCCTCGGCTACGGAAAATTGGTGAAAGGCGCCGGCTGTGCTGGGTAGGTTTTCCAGCCTTGATAGACATGGTCTGTTTTCATAGTGAGAGGTCATCAAGTAATCTTTGTAAGCCTTGACTGCTGGACCAGATCCTCTGACCACACGTGAACCCATGTGACCCATGTGACCCATGTCTCATCCACATGTGTCATCGGTGCAGGCCTTTGGACTCAAAGGCTTTCACCATGCTGGCCAATGAGTCCTGGCTGTAAGTCTCAGGCTGCACATTTTTGACTGTGCTCACCAACGCACATGTTAACAAATGACAGAGTGATGTGGCGTCTTCCATTCCAAAAGATTATATACCTGTCCTATCCGGTATCTGACTACCGGAGCAATTCATTTATACATATATATAATTTTACGATATTCCTGGATACATATTCAGACACGCGCATTGTGTTCCTCAATAAGGACACCGCGACAGACATTACCCCGTCGCTGTCCCAGTTCCCACAATCTTGCTCGTCATTCATTGTGATCATCACCACCACCATCACTGTCACCAAGAACATCACATGCAACAGCAACAGCACCAAAATTAATCATGACATACAATAATCATGTTCTTCTTCTTCTTCTTCATCATCATCATCATCATCATCGTTATCTTCACTTTCATCTTTATCATCTTCATGTTCATCTTCGTCGAAAACAGTATCTAGAAGGAAAGAAACACACAAATAAACGAAAATGAAAATGATATTAAATGATATTGCTTGAACCCACTTCCTGCCCTGATCGCGCCCTTTGCCTTCGTCTCTTCCTCCCTGGCAATGATCACAATCAAGGCATCACAAGCATTTTGAAACAACTCTGCAGCTCAGTGCAATTCAGCTCGGGCCTGGTGTGATAATCTGCTTCCAGTTTCTGCAATTCATCCTGTCCACTGCTTGCATGGCCGGCTTGGGGAGGTATATGCGTCACCGTGGGCTGACCAGTCACCGGTGGACTTTGGAGCTGGGCTGCCAAAGTGACCGTAGATTTCCCGGCATTGTAACAATTGCACCAGTGGAGATTCTTACGCCCTCACAAGCTAATTGTCTCGCTGCCTTTGCTTGGCGAAGTATATTCACTGCAATAAACAAAGAGATCTGGACATCTGCACCAGTCCGGAATACGCTGAAACTGAGTTTAAACTTTCACAGCAAAGTTTTACTTGGCACCGTATTGTTAACTGTACCCGCCACCACCAGTGTCCAATCTTCCCTGGTGAGTGGGTCTCGCAATCAGGAGCCCTGAAGGATCTTGGAAATAGTTTTTGGGTCCCTGCTGCTAAATTGACTGCATCTTTAACCTGCCGTATCAAAAACTACATAGTATTTTTGTCACCCCAATGGGGAAAAAGAGAAAAATGAGTATATATGCCATTCCGTCCTTAGTGGACACACAGATCGGCACCTGTGTATCCACCCTGCATTCGATCAGGCATTTGTCATTTTGCATCCGTGCATTCGACTGTCCCCTGGTGTGTCTCGTCGTCACCCCCGAATTTGTTGCTTTTTGTTTGTGTTTTTAAATCAATGATCACAATCATTGGTGGGGAAAAAAACACGCGTAGCTGGTTGTCTCTACCGCTGTCACACAGCACTAAAGTCAAAGGTCAGTGTTAGGGAGGGTTGTCAAAATCGTGACTTTCCACACCATTGTGTCATTGTGTCGTCATGCTTCGTTGCCCAATAAGGGGCCTGATTGTCGCTGATTCCCTCCATCTTGCTCTGGTAGAAGGTGGACAAGGAATCCTTCAGCGCACATGGGGGCTTTCACAGGGCAACGGATACACAAATGTGCCACAATCTTGTGGTGGACAACCCATCGACTTGCAAACGATTCGACTAGCTGGCTGTCAGAACTCCTTTTAAAATGCGTTTCCTCTCAAAGCTCAACACCTGCTTTTCTGGTCTTAGATTCCTTCAGGACTTCACTTGAGATACTTCGAGAGTTTACGTTTTGCGAATACTTGCAAGCCAAGCTTCCATGATATCTGTTCGCTCTTGGCACCTGGTTTGCCCCGAGGGACCGTTTGGCAAAGTCCCCCAGGCCCATCCATGTCGATCCCCCCGGATCTTTAGCCGTAATCAAACAGCAGCATGAAAATCATCGCCATGATTTGATTCCCAGAAACTTTCTCTCCATCAAATTCCAGCGAGCACTTGATTTGGTGAGCATTATGTCCAGCCTACTGTCCTGAAACAACAGAGCGCACCCCAGCATAGCACCAGTGTAGCCAGTATAGCACCAATATTTTGGCACAGTGTAGCACAGTAAATCGAGGACCGAAACAAGGTAAAAAAAAAATGACAAAACGAGACAAGTTGGGCCAAAGTTGGGCTCCCGGGCTTCAAGCCCTCCAACATGAAGGCGATTCGCTCGCCAGCTGCTTCATGATCGTAGTCCTCCAGCTCGCTATCCTCAGTGACCCGTTGCAGCAGTTGCAACAATAGAAAAAGTTAGCTGGTCGATCTTACATGATCGTCCATGAGTTCATGATCTTTGACATGAACATGAACCAGAATCCAGAAGTGTATAGATACCTTATGCCAAGCACTGCGTTTCTACTGAGGTTTATTGACACTTGAAAGAGCAAAAGTTGCGAAGGCTCATTGTCAGTGAGCAAATTCTCATAATCTTCATTTCATATCAAAGTCATATTATGTAAGTTTGCAGGTGGAAGGAATATGCGCATCTATGCTATATTACATAATCGGAATGGCAACACCAGGCATGGCTCCGCCAAAGGACCTTTGATGTCCCGGAGAGCATTTGATCAAAACAGTCAAACAAGCAACATAATCCTCAGGAATTTCTTCTTCCTCATCACTGGAGCTGCCACTACTGGCACTGGACTCCTGCCGAGTGGGCAAGGTCTGGATATATACGGCACAGCCATCAAAAGCATTTCGAATTTTAGCCTTCAAAGACGCAAGAGCCTTCTGCCGAAATGAATGCATTCCCGGACGAATCACACAAGCGCCGAAGCCAATCTTGCGGCTTTCGCAGCAAGCCCATGAACTGGGATTAACCAACGACAATGATGGAAGTGGGGTTCAACAGGAACAAACAATAATTATCATTAATGGGAAAAGAGCTTCTACACGGAGCACTTCCCTGGCAACCTCCCCACAAGGCCTTCTCTTCTGCTTCCTGTGTCAAGGACGTCATTGGCCCAAAATGATGGATTCCAAAGTTCTCTATTCTACAAATGGTGCAAGTCCCGAAACAAAATCATGCAGACCGGAGGAGGAAAAAAAAAACAAATGCCTTTGAAAATAGACTTTTCCACTTGTGTTGTACCTTGAGGCAGTAGTGTGGTTACGCGGCAGAATTTCCACTTCTTGTGATTCTAAACAGGGGCAGTGGAAATATGTTACGGCAAAGGGCTAGGCGGAATATCTCACAAGGATCCAACAAGCAACTTATGAACAACAGCACCTTCAAGGCTCTTTCCAGAAGTGTTTCTTCTTCAGCTTTAGAGTTTACAGTACATCTTCTTTAAGCATCTTTAAGCCACCAAATTGATCAACCGTTGGACAACCCTCCACACCTCCACAGCCTCGATCAGTGCCGCGATGTCTCCGGTTGCCGATCCATCTCCTTCTTCAGCTTGCTGCATCCTCCTCTCTTGCCTTGGACGCACAGTCTGGAGGTCGAAGCGTTTCTGAATTTTTCAAGGTGCACTCTTTTTTCACTCTGGTCTGAAGATGGTAGAGTGATAACCCCTGGCTAAAAGGTTGCAACATGTTTTAACAAGAAGACCCAAACAACAAAAACCATCAAAAACCAATGACATGAGTTGTGTCACTCTTCAGCTTCCGCTCTCTCACGATCAGCTCGGCTGGTGTACCTTGGCTGGAAGTTGTCGCCAGCTGGAATCCGAGCTATCGGCGAACACTCGGCGCCGTCTCATTTTTGATGTTAGATGATGTCCATTGCCATCCCGAACTGTATAACAAAATTAACAGATACATATAGATACATACAGATACTATAGATACTATATCATAGGCATCATAGGCATCATAGGATTGTATGCGCCTTTGGCCAAGTGGCAACTGGTTCACCTTGTTGGAGATCTGTGTAGCCAGGTGCATCATGTGCTTTGCCGTGCCAGCACCTTGGGCAGCCATTTGTGGCTGGGCATGGCTAGAAGCTCCAAATGTAAAGATTGGCGTCAACAGTTGAAAGACTGAAACACACTCAAAACATACAGTAACCATATCTACATGAGACTGAATCCACATTTACATCTCTGCAAGGGTTGAGAATGTTCAGAATAATGCTGTAAAATAAAATGTATCAAAACATAAATCTCCTGGAACAGATATCGGAGGCTACAGGCACGGGCTACTTGGGGCACCCTGGCTGTGCTCAAGGAAACCCAAACCAAGCCCTCAACCAGTGAGTGGAAAGAGATTTCCAATCGAACGCCTGTGACAACACAGCACCACACCAACGCCGACAAAAAAGTGGCTGTCATTGGCAAGTTTGGGTCACCGAGTGCAGGATGATGTCCGATCATACTAGCTGGTGGCAAGCTACTGCATCTGTGGATGATTCAGAGGCTCAAACAAAATATCTGGACAGAACGAAATGGTGTGGAATGTATATACAGCAGATCTTTTTTGTAACAAGCGTATCAGATCTTTTGTGTAACAAGCGTATCCTGATGCAGACACATGGCACTATTTATCAGTCTGAAAATGGGCTAGTAGCTGAGCACCTGCCAGTTTGCTCACGCGACTGCCGTCGGCTGCTCCATCGCGTGGCATGACTGCCGCCTTCGCCATGGAACATTAGCGGTCACTAGCGAGTTGAAGGAACGGTTCCACACGTGCAGCAGAGAACAAGAGATAAGATTAAACATTCACTGATCGACACTGACTATGGACGTGGTGGTGGGGATAGCATCCCAAGGGAAGAACATGGAAATCATGGAAGAACTGCACTCCAAGCATTCTCTTAATGGGACTGGAACAACGTGGAACGAGATATTCCCTGGAGCTGCTGGGCCACCACGCTGGATGTGAGCGACACGTTGGAGTTCTCACGGCGTTGTCGGGTCCCTTGGCCAGGCCAGGCTGCATGTGTCCAATTTTGGGCCATTTTGGGCCAACCAAAACTTCGGAAAACTCCATGCTTGGCAGTTTCCATGCCGAAAGTTTCCATGCCAAACCAAGCAGTTTCCATGCCAAAGAATGCACTTTCCCGATCTGTCGAGCCATACTGGGATATATTGGGTCTGAACTGATTAGAGTGTACACCCTATGTGGGCAACCGGGATCTCAAGTTGCCTCGTTTGGAAGCTGCAAAGCTAGGTCTAGCTGCACAAGCTGCACTTTTCTCAGTCCAGTTTAAAAGAAAACGGCCATACTCACTTATGTGCTGCTTTTCATCGATATCGTGCCCTCGCACACAACAAACTGAGATGCAAGTATGTTCGGCCTGACGTGGCATCACAAGACAGTGACTTGAAATTAACTCTTTGATCCAAGATGATCGAATGCCCTATCCAAAATGTACCGGAATGTTCGCCCTAGTTACCTAGTTCAAATATGTTCAAATTCTTCACAAATTCTTGCCAGTCCCTGACTTGAGGCTCGGACCTAGACCCCCTGATCCGAGATGTCCTGGAAAGGCAAAATCTTGTGGGAACGCATATTTCTCTACAACATTCTACAACAATCTCGTTCAGGTGGTATTTGCGTCCAAGGACTATGCAACCATTGAAAAAGGTGAAAGGTTCATGGTCAAATGTACTGAACGAATGTGAATGAACGACTGTTTGATTCGAGTTTGATGTCCCAACTGTTGTCATGATGTTCCCTATGTCTCTCCCCGTTGATCTTCCCCCCCCCCACAGAGACGCTCCTCGCATTGTCGCCACTGTCGAGCCTAGTCGGTGAGTATCAGCCAAAGGGCCTGATCATCCGACCTACCGCAGCTAAAACATGCTAAAGCCATGTTCCCAACCATTGCAGCAGGGAAATGGTTTGAGCCCCTGCGGTCAAGCGATAATGCAGGCACGACCTCTAATTATGCCAAAATTGAAAGACGGAATGGAAAATGTGTATCGCCTGTGCTTGGCAAATTCATCTTTTACATGCGTCAGGCATTCTCTAAAAGTGTTTCATCCCGACTTCGGGAAAGGAACAACCTCCGATGCCAGAAATTCATTCATAAATATTGGAGAAACATCAAGAAACCAAAATGTGTTTCAAAGGTTGCCAATGCAATTATTCGATGGTTGCACCCATTTCTGCTGGTTTATCATGCTTTATCACCCCTCATTGAAGTCATGTCTTCGGTGGCGTGCCCAAGATGGTCAATGCCGGGGCCAGTTCCTCCAAATAGGCAACATTTTGCAACCAATATCAGCAGGCTAAACGTCTGAACCCAAACTGAGCGTGGTTGGACGATGTTGTGCCCACTTAAGTCATGGTTGTGTAAAGTAAAGTGGATTAGTTGGCACCTGTTTTTTTTCAGTTTGAACCTCACCTCTTCTCGACAAATGCACCTGCATACCATTTGTTCTGTTGCATATTTGGAATTTGCCGGTGTCTTCCTGCGTGGATAGTTGCAAAATGTCTAACTACAGATGGATAGATAAGATAAGATGAGATCAGATAAGATAGGATAAAATAAAAATCGATAGATAGATAGCTAGCTACATAGATAGCTAGCTAGCTAGATAGATAGACAGATACACGTGTGTGTGTGTGTGCCAATAGGATGGGTTGGATCACAGAAACGAGATGAAACAAGGGGATGTCAACCATGTGTAGATTATTGTCGTCATTCCAATATGGTCCTGTAGGTCTTGGCAGAGTGCGGACCCATGTGGGAAACCTGGAGGCTCTTACATTCTACATTAGCTGCGTGTAAAAAAAACACCTTGGTAGCCTGGCAAACATCTGTATGTATGCATGTATGTATGTGTAGGTAAAATAAAAACAATAATAATAATGATAACAACAAGAACAATAATTAATAATAATTAATAATAACAATAATAACAATAATAATAATAATAGCAGCAATAATAAATATATGTATATGAATATATATATATATATAGAGAGAGAGAGAGACTAGGGGGTGCTGTGGACTGTTTATGTGTTCCGCAGCCCCCCTATCTGGAACTACATCTAAAAGCTCAGGATCTATATCTAAAATATCAAGAACCATATTTAAAATACCAGCAGTTATTTTACATGATTTCAAGTGTTTCATGACATGTTCACGACTTCTGTTCAAAATATGAAGAATGCATTGATCTCATTGCAAACGTAGAAGGCACCCATCAAACGTAGAAGGAACCCATCATGGATATCGTTTGGTTTGATAGACTATTTCAAAATATAAAGTACATATCAATATGTTGGGATCTGCTTCGGCCCTTATCTCGTGTTCAGAAGCTCTCTGCAGGATCTGCAGGGTCTAGAACTATACAAAAATATAAACCACCAAACTGCTAAGAACATACGAAATTGGTACTGATGGTAGTCTTTGATGCAAAATGAACAAGTGTTTTTAAGTTGCCAGTTGCCATAACAAAAACCAAAATACAAAGTTCATGCAATTAAAAAATCCAAAGGGGTCAGATTTTTAAATTTGACAAATAATTCAGAAAGGTTTGGAACGGTTCCGCACTGTTTATACATCCGAACTATTCGGAACTATTTAGAACTATTTCATGGTTTGGCGCACAAATAGATCAGAACGGTTCGGAACAGTTCCGAACTATTTATAAGACGGAAATTTCTACATAGTTCAGAACGGGTCGGAACGGTTCCGAACTATTTAAACAAGACAATATTATAAATAGCTCAGAACAGTTCGGAACGGTTCCGATGTATTTTTGAAAAACCATATGGTGACATTTTTTTGCTTTTTTGTCTCCATCTTTCTGTCACAGGAAGAAAAGATATATAGCTGAGTGACTAAAAGAAGATGAAGAATGGTAGAACTCGAAATCCGATCAATCACCTAAAGCCTTCGCTTTCAAGCTTGTCGTTACGGAGCGCAGGCTCACGATGCCTAATCGATAATCATTAGATTCTTGAGGAGTCGAAGGGTTCCAAGTTCTCGAATAGTTCTGGTAATAGTTCCAGCCGAATGTCCAGCGATTTTATACATAGATCCAGCGATTTTACGAATAAATCCGGCGATTTTACTGTGGGCCCCGTGGTGCGTGAGGCGGTTTTTGGGGGCAATGTTGGGGTCATCGGGCCCTTGGGCCTTCTTGGGGATGCGTGGGGCTGTGTTGGGGCTATGTGGCCTGTCTTAGGCGATCTTGGTGCATCTTGAGGCTATGTTGGAGCTATGTTGGCCCATCTTGAGCCATCTTTGGTGCTATGTTGGGACTATGGCTTAAAGCTTTCACCTCCAAACTTTTGTGGAAAATATTCACGGGTCCACACTGTGCATGGTTGAAAGTCAAAGCGCGGAGTTTTTCCATGTTCTAGGCTACATTGATGGCTAAGGATATAGATGCATTTCTTTCTGCAGGTTTGACGTTGTCGATTGTCGTCGGAATGCTATGTGCTCTTGGAGCTTGTGATGATTGAATTCTTGGACTTCTGCAGAGTTCTGGAAGGGTGGGTTGGTCTTGGCTTTTGTGGTGTGATTGCATTGTCTTGCAGTTGTTTGCAATGCTTCCCGTTTGTGACTTCTTGTCAGCGTCTGTCCATGCTTACACAACCCCGTTCATGGGCTTGTGGTTGTTGAATCAAACTGACACCGCTGTACCCAATGATACGTTGGTTGCAATTGTCACCAGCACAAATGAAACCTACATCAACCAATAGCTATACAAAATATTCTAACTAGTTCCAACTATGCCGTGAACAATTCCAAAGAGTATATAGTTGGTTGCAGCACCTTTTTGGATATAGTTCCAGCCCTCAAAATCTGCCCCAACAGAAACCTCAAACAAGAGGCCCACACAGCGGCCAATCAATACATCATACACCAACATCGACAGTACTCAGTGCTTGCACTGCACTGTTGGGAACAGCTGAACGAGTCATAATCACAATGCAAGACATTTCGTTTGGATGTTGCAATCCTCATTGATTTGCTATTTCTTCACAATAAATACAGTTATATGATGATAGTTATTATTATTAGTGGTATTATCATTATTATTGTTGTTATTATTATTTATCATTATTATTATTGTTTATTATTATTACTTCTGACTAATGTTTCGATTCTAGTTAGTCAAGTATGGCACTGTTTATGTCCAAAAGAAACGTATATAGTTCCAAAGGGTTTTATATTAGTTCCAAAGGCTCTATATATAGTTCCAAAGGTTTTGTATATAGTTCTACGGGTTTTATATATATATATATGTTGGCACTGCAAGAAGATACTTTTACAGTACATGTATGCACACTTGGATTCATTCATTCGCCGCAAGGATCAAAGCTTCTGTCCTCCATGGGAGATGAAAAACTCGGGGTGTGAATCGAAACTTATGAGCCCGTTTTTGAGTGGATGAAAAGGAATTCACTATGTACAATATACTAGTACATATATTTATTCATCTCCCTCTCTCTCTCTCTATATATGTATACATACACACACACATATATATATACACATACATATCAGGGGGTGCTGTGGCTTGTTTATCTTATAACTTGTGTTCAAGGACCTACGTGTTGCCAGTCGTTCTGTGCGGTCATGGTCATGATCATGTTTACTGGTTTGCCGTTCAAAGGTTGGGGTGTGGCCAAATCATGTCCCACTCATGTCAGGGTCGTGTGAGCCATAACCATAGAGAGCACTCTTTTCGTTCTTCTGAGCTACTGGATGTCCACATCCCTGTACTTGTGGGCGGCTGATGACCACTTGAATTCACAGAGAAATTGTATCCAAATGGTGTTCCTGTTAAGCACTGCCTTTTAGCCGTGGCAAGTGGCTTGCCCTGGCGCAAGCTGCAGCATCTGACTTGTTGCACTTTGGCATTTTCCCAGGATTTTTGTGCAGGGACAGCCATAGTACCTCTATTGATCCTCGATGATCCTAGTCTATCCCCTATTGATCCTACTATATGTATCTATATGTATCCTATTGAACACGGGAGTTGAGATGTAGCAAGTGAAAAACTATCCGGTGATGGCTAAGTTATCCATAGTTGCTGGAAGCTGACGGCCTGCCATCTTGCTAAGGGAGTCAACCACGCAGTTGAAGGCAATAGTACAGCAAGTACAGAGAGGCAAAGAAATTGAAAGGCCAGCCCTGCCAACACTCCCACGGATGTCTCCACAGACAAATCGGAAGTAGCATTCGCCGATGGAAGAATACCCGCACTGCCACTCGACAGTCGGGATCTACGCAAATCAAACGGGCAGACTACGTGGCCCTTCAAGCAATACAGCCCGTGTGCAAATAGCTATCCATGGAGATTTCATCCAAAGATCTCCAAAGCATGAATTAGGAAACTGGAGGAAGCGGGATGGTGTCGTTGCGCTGCCGTTGGCCGTGGCACTATCAATCAAGTCACCTGAACATCAAACATATCTTCGAGGACCACGATCGCTGTGCCGAAGAGAACCAACCTAAGCTGCGTAGCAGCTACATGAACAGAAACCGGAGCGAGATTCCAAGGAGGGTTGCAATATTGGCCGATATTGGCTGACAAATCCCTGAGATTCATGCGACTTGGTTCAGAAGCGTACCATGTTCACCTTTCACATCCTCTGACGATTGACGATCTTCCGAATCTTCCATCTTTTCCATCTTTCCAGGTTCCAGTGCCAGCTGGACCTGCACTGAGGCCCGACGTGCGCAGGGCCAAGCAACACGGTGCCAAAGCCAATCAGTGCACGTGCCACGTGCTTCCCCTCGAAGGCTCCAAACATCTCTTTCACGGACGAGTGTTTCTAGCATGGCATGGAACCATTGCAAGGTGATTGGGACTGCAAAGGCACATGGCCTGATCACAGCTAAATGAAGTTCATTGAATTCAGTACGATTCAGTACGAAGTAGACTTCTACTGCAGGCATCACTTGTTTCACCAGTGGGGTATAGGTGCATGGGCATCAACTTCAGTATGACAGGGTTGCGACTGACCAAGCTAGCCACCCCATACGTCCCAGCAGTCCTTCGCACCGAAATAGGACCACATAATCATAAGGCCTGGCCCAGTTGGACTTGATCCAAAACTATTTTAGCCATTTAACTGGCCAACTTTACGGATATCCCAGGTACTGCCTTTATAGAGAGTGTGTTATAAAAAAAAAAACATATATTGTAAATATATATATACACAGCAACCTCTCCGTCACTACCACCTTGCCTGGGTAGACCATAGTCACTGCGGCACCAATGAGCGAGCCACCAAAAGCAGCCAGGACACCAAGGTCCGTGAAGGCACAACCAAGAATACCTGGAGCCATGTCTGTTCTAGCTGCTGGATTCAAAATCAAACAGATTGAAGCTGGTGGTGTGCCCGGATTTCGACTGTATTGGAATCTCTCGAGAAACCCCAAATGCCTTCTACTCCAAGTCATCGAACGGTTTCTGGCAGAAAATCACCAAAAGACTTCAAAAAGAAGGAGTTGGCCCAGAGAAGGCTCCCAAATCAAATGCGGCGGACCCATTTCATCCTCAGACTCAACATCTTTCAATTTGCAACGGTCACTACAACATCCAGAAATCCCTTCTCCAGTAGCCGCAGCCCAAGGAACCGATGATGGTCAGCAAGAACACATTCACCTTAGTTTAAAAACAACCAGTCACACATGCTACAGAAGCATGGCACCATACAGTAGCTAAGCTTAACTGAGCCACCATAGGTAGAGAGAGAGAGAGAGATAGAGAGAGAGAGATAGATAGATAGATAGATAGGTAGGTAGGTAGGTAGACAGATAGATATATCGGTAGATAGATAGATGATTGATTGATTGATTCATTGATTGATTGATTGATTGATTGATTGGCTGATTGATTGATTGATTGGTTGGTTGATTGATTGATTGATTGACCGGCAGACAGACAGACAGACAGACAGTTAGATAGGTTAGATAGATTAGATAGATAGATGAGAGAGATAGATAGATAGATGAGATGAGATGAGATGAGATTGATGAGATAAGATGAGATAAGATGAGATAGATTAGATTAGATTAGATCGATTGATAGATTAGATTAGATTAGATTTAGATTTAGAATTAGATTAGATTAGATTGGTTAGATAGATAGATTAGATAAGATAAGAAAAGAAAAGAAAAGATAAGATAAGATGAGATGAGATAAGATAGATAGATAGATAGATAGAAAGATAAATAGATTAGAAAAGCTAGATAGATAAGATAGGTTAGATAGATAAGATAGATTAGATCGATTAGATAGATTCGATAGATTAGATAGGTGAGCTAGATGAGATAGATGAGATAGATGAGATAGATGAGATAGATGAGATAGGATAGATAGATAGATAGATAGATAGGTAGATAGATAGATAGATAGATTAATTGATAGATTGATAGATTGATTGATTGATTGATAGATAGGTAGAAAGATAGATAGATAGAAAGATTAGATAGATTAGATAGATTAGATAGATTAGATAGATTAGATAGATTAGATAGATTAGATAGATTAGATAGATTAGTTAGATTAGTTAGATTAGATAGATTAGATAGATTAGATAGATTAGATAGATGAGATAGATGAGATAGATGAGATAGATGAGATAGATGAGATAGACGAGGTAGATGAGATAGATGAGATAGATTAGATAGATGAGATAGATGAGATAGATAGGTAGGTAGATAGATAGATAGACGGATGGATAGATAGCTAGGTACTTAGATACATAAATAGATAAATAGATAAGATAGGTTAGATAGGTTAGATAGGTTAGATTGGTTAGATAGGTCAGATAGGTTAGATAGATTAGATAGATTAGATAGATTAGATAGATTAGATAAGTTAGATAGATTAGATAGATTAGATAGATTAGATAGATAGATAGATTGGATAGATTAGATAGATTAGATAGGTTAGATAGATTAGATAGATTAGATAGACTAGATAGACTAGATAGAATAGATAGACTAGATAGAGTAGATAGACTAGATAGACTAGATCAGACTAGATTAGATTAGATTAGGTTAAGATAAGATTTGATTAGGTTAGATTAGATTAGATTTAGGTTAAGATTTAGATTAGGTTAGATTAGATTAAGTAAGATTAAGATTAAGATTAAGGTTAAGATTAAGATTAAGATTAGATTAGATTTAGATTTAGGTTTAGGTTTAGGTTTAGATTAAGATTAGATTAGATTAGATTAGGTTGATTCGATTAGATTAGATTAGATTGGATTAGATTAGATTAGATTAGATACATAGATAGATAGATAGATAGATAGGTAGGTAGATCGATCGATCGATAGATAGATGGACAAATAGATGGATAGATAGATAGATAGATAGATAGGTAGGTAGGTAGGCAGGTAGATAGGTAGATAGGTAGATAGGTAGATAGGTAGATAGGTAGATAGGTAGATAGATGATTGATTGATAGATAGATCAATCGGTAGAAAGATAGATAATTGATTGATTGATTGATTGATAGATTGATAGATAGATTGATAGATAGATAGCTAGATAGATCATTAATGGATAGATAGATAATTAATGGGTAGATAGATTGATAGATATGAAATTAATAGATAGATAGGTAAATGATAGATAGATAGGTAATTAACAGATAGATTATGATTGGTAGATGGATAGGTGGATAGATGGATAGATGAATAGATGGATAGGTGGATAGGTGGATAGATGGATAGATGGATAGATGGATAGATGGATAGATGGATAGGTGGATAGATGGATGGATAGATAGATAGATAGATAGATAGCTAGATAGCTAGACAGCTAGATAGCTAGATAGCTAGCTAGCTAGCTAGCTAGATAGATAGATACATAGATAGATAGATAGATAGATAGGTAGATAGATATATAGATAGATAGATAACTAATAGATAGGTAACTAATAGATAGATAACTAATAGATAGATAACTAATAGATAGATAACTAATAGATAGATAACTAATAGATAGATAACTAATAGATAGATAACTAATAGATAGATAACTAATAGATAGATAA
>Ga0126342_10005855_pt1 | contig 21633 bp, 20 predicted proteins | sample Cyp1metagenome_FD_92528 | JGI IMG/M metagenome (GOLD analysis project Ga0126342, IMG submission 92528) | Coral microbial communities from Lord Howe Island, Old Settlement Bay, Australia - Cyphastrea 1 metagenome | ecosystem: Host-associated > Invertebrates > Cnidaria > Coral ... | reverse complement strand
TTAGACATGCCGTCAAAGAACAAAACCGCGAATCCATCAATGTATGTTGTATTTTCCTTTTGTTGATAATTTTGCCCTGCTCAGTGTTGTATTTTTTTTGTAATTTGGAGTTGTATTTTTTTTTGGGAATTTTTAATGATTACAGGGTTCACAGTCTGTAGCAGACCTGGGACAACTCAAATATAATTATTATGGTTGATGATTAAAGATGTTTATTGATGCATGGTGATGCATGATGATGCACGATGATGAATGATGCATGATGATGAATGATGCATGATGGTGATGGTGAATTCCTCGATTACTGCTAATGATGATGGGTGGTAATGAATGATGATTGTTGATGCATGATGAAGCATGATGACGAATGATGACTAATGGACGATGAATGATAGTAAATGATGAGGATGATGACGATGACAATGATGATGATCGTGATGATGATGATGATGATGATGATTATTATGAATCCCTTCCCCCTATTACTTAACACCCCCACAAATAACAAAAACTAGGGTCCGTGTCCAACTTTGGAAAATTTGAGGTTGGCCAACTTTGATTTTTATTTGATCCCCTTTAGAAGACAATTCAAAAATGAAACTACCATTTCAGGGTTTCACCCCCTAGTGATAAAAACTAGTCAGCGCCGGGGTGTTTTTTATTAGGGTCCGTCCTTTAAGGTCGAGAAAAAATATGGTATGTTGAGGTTTTTAATTTACTATTAGGGGGTAACTTCGAAATCCAATTTTTGGCAATATCTTAATTAGATTTTCAAGGAGATCTAATGGTTTTTGAAATAGAACACATATTTTTTTACACTAGGGTTTTTAATTTACTATTAGGGGGAAACTTCGAAACCCAAGTTTTGGCAATATTTTAATTAGATTTTAAAAGGAAATCTCATCGATTTTGAAACAGAACAAACTAGTTTTTTATATTTGGGTGTTAAATTTACTATTAGGGGAAAGCTTCGAAATCCAATTTTTGGCAATTTTTAAAAGGACATCTAGTCGATTTTGAAATCGAACAAAATAGTTCGAAATCTAATTTTTGGCAATATCGTAATTAGATTTTAAAAGGAAATTTAATCGTTTTTGAAATAGACAATTTTTTTTACATTAGGGTTTTTAATTTACTATTAGGGGGAAACTTCGAAATCCAATTTTGGGCAATATTTTGATTAGATTTTAAAAGGATATCTAATCGATTTTGAAATAGAACCAAGTAGTTCTTTGCATTAGGGTTTTAAATCTAGTATTAGGGGGAACCCTAATAATAGATATATACCCACTAATAATAAGAACTACCTGATGTGTTTATTATTTCGGGGGGAGGCGTTTAGTATTACGTAGAGAAAGAAGGGATTATTGTTTTTATTGTCATCGTTTTGATGAATCACAAATACTTATTACTATCGATTACGAATAGTTCCGATGCATCCTGATTTTTCACGTGGAACTATGAATAACTATTATAATAATAGTTATATATGAATAACTATTATGATTCAAATTATGATGCATTATGAACTTACTTTGGTGACCATGAGTGTCCCCCCAAAACCATGGCCCCCTGGATCGGATCTCAAGGTGCCCCGCTATTGTTTTTAACAGGCTGTGGGGGTGCGCAAATTGCAACATTTCCTGTGCAAACAGAGAGTTTTTTTTGTTTTGGTGTTCTATGCCTTGGAAGAGACTTTGATACTTGTTTGTATTATCTGAAGGTTGTTTCATAAGACAATGGAACATTCCCTGAAGATAGAATCCCTTGATGGACGCACCACTTTCTTTGAAGGAGTAATTTTGTACAATTTCCCCTTCAATGCGAATGACACAGTTTGTTAAAAATGGATAAAACTGGTATATTGTTGTTGGATACTAGCGAAATCATTTCTTTCAAGAAACAGGTGTCCTTTGAAGCCATGGTAAAAGAAAACTGACATTATTCAACATAAACACATCCTTAAAACAACAGCGATATATACTGTATATTTATATATATATATATATTTATATTATATATAATATATATATGTTATTTTCAAGAATGCTGATTCTTCACAAGAATGAAATACCATTCCGCATTAAAGGAACATTGCAACCTATAATTTTGAAGAAACATCTATCTCACTTGAGAGGAACAAAACACGTTTTGACAGAGATGCTGTATGTCAAAAACACTGCTAATCCTGTGCGTCAGAATATTGTCCTTTTCTATACTGGACATCAATTGACATGCATATTGCATCATATTACACTTCGCAACATGAATCTTTAGTTGCGATGCTTCGGACATTTTAAAGTTTCTGGGCACAAAAATTCTTTGACACATTTCGACATCGCCTTGAAAGACACGAATCTGGAATCTGGCGTTTCCCAACAGAAATTCGTTGGAATTCTATGAAGAATTTTCACGACACACCAGCCACTGCAGCATGTGGCTGTCTTGTTGTGTTGGGAAGTTTTTTAGTAGATTGGTCACATTGGAAAAAAGAGTCAAGGAGACTGGGCTTTTAAAAGACACATTTTGTCTAGTGGGCATGAAGACATATTCTTTGTTGACCTAAATAAGATTGATTACACATTCGAGGAAAAGTGACGCAAGAGTGCACTCCCACAGCGGCCAGCCCTCTTTTTTTTCTCCCCCCAGTGGCAAAGCCACGTTCGGTTGAGGCGCTCTGTTGGATGAGGCCATTAGGCAAAAAGAGTGACGAGATGGGATCCTTTAGGTCATTGGGTAGGAACCAACCAGTACACCGAGGAAGTGTGGGCCACGAGGTTTTGGAGGGACACCGAACAACTCATCCCCGCTTTGTTATGGTTGCTCAAGGGTGTCGCAGTCAATAGAACACAGAAATGGTGTTGCAACAACGCCAGCAGCGAACATTTGCCAACAATTCCTCCTGGCATGTGCCGCAGATTTACGGTACAATGAGCATGGAATATCAATGGAATCAGAAAAAGGACAGAATTTCTCACAACTTTCAGACTATTTCACACTTCAACAGCCATATTCCAAGGTAGGAAGGACTTGCTGTCCAAACCCTTGCCGTCGCCGTACAGAATGGAGGGATGCTGTCCATCAAGCGGATCAACCCGAAACCTGGAAGCAGGACAGTGTAGACATGTCAGGAATGTCATTGCGTGATACGCGTTCCAAAGATAGTTTTATCACATGTTATGTTCTGTCCTCCATCATCATTGGGTATCTCGAGAGTGCTTAGACCTTGGCCAATATCGTCCGTGAATATCGCCACGGTTGTGTCATTGACGCGCCTAAAAGGCGCTGGCCGCGGTGCAGGAGCAGCGGAGATCTTCAAACTTCTCGGAGCAGAAAGCCGGGAGACAAACATGATGCAAGGTGACAGGGGGCATCGGGGGGCCACGGGGCATCCACACCAGCCCAGGGTATGCCATGGCCATGGCATATTCCAAGCTGAGGTGTGTTTTTTAAAGACGATCACTCAGCCTGGAAAATTGCTTCATTTTGGGGATGCTGGTAAACCCAAGGCCATAGGCCACCAAAATCACTGTTGTCATGGGTGCTATGTTTACCATTCCCAAATAGTACTCGTAGTTGTTTATTATGGCATTGGGTCTCCCACATTACTGTCATTACTGTACATCTTTGATCCGTCGGAGGCATACTCTAACGGCTTTGATCAACAGTGATGTCAACCCGGATGATCAACCCCCCTGCGCTGTTGGATTGCGGGAGACCGTTTTAGTAGGAGATGATCACTCTTTTCGGGGGCATCCTTTAATCGAAGAAGGTTTATTATTCCGGGGTTGACATTATCAGGTCACTCTTTGGAGTAATGTTGGTTCCTGATTAGTGTGAGGCCCCCCCCCTCTAAACAATATCTGGACTCTCTTTAAAGTGGAAAGTCAAACAAAATCATCCCAAGAGAAAAACAAATCCTCACTTAAGTAAGGATTTCAATTGGCTACAATTGAAATCTAACTAAAACTGTTTTTTTGCGGATGAACTTGTGGTACTTGTAGTACTTGTAGTATTTGTAGTACCTGTAGTACTTGCTGTAGTATTTGTAGTTCTTGTAGTACTTTTTCAAAAAAAAAAGCTCTCCCACTTTTTTCCCACAAAAGTGAACCCTCCAAACAATACATGGGTTTCAGAATAATTTGGAAAAAAATGCCACAATAGCGAAACTAGCTACTAATCAGAGACCGACATTAGTCAACTATGTAATGTGGGTAAAACAATAATAAAACATCCCCCAGTCATCACCATTTTTATAGGTGGTATGTTTACCATTCCCAGTCATGGGTGGTTTATGACATTGTTTTACCCACATATACCCACATTAGTATACTTCTAAGATGTTCTAAGACATTATCACTGTTTCAATTTTTGCAAGCCAACTCCTGCAGCGTGTCGGACGGAGCTGCCAAAAATAATAAGGGAGGTTAGGCAGCCGGTCCCATTTATATCACTACACATCATTCAAATCCGCACTGTAGAAATGACTGTTATATAGATTTATAATGATTTATATAGATATCACATCGATATCATAGTTTATAGATCTATTGGCTGTTGTGATTCGGAATACAAATGATCGGTTCTGCTGCTCAAATGATGAACGCAAGTGCGCCAGGAACATTTCAGTCATCGCGCAGTATTGGAAAAGCATGCAGCACCTGCGGCTCGGTACCTGCAGAGTTTTGTTTTTGCATGGTGCCACATTTTATCAGCGCCTGCGATCATTTTTGCATCCAAGGCGATCTCTTCCCTGGTTCACGCCATCTGTAGTGCCCATCGACTTGTTCTTTTTCCGACGGATATTTTCTAGGCGCGACATGCCATGGCCCTCCAGGGCAACCGAAGAAACTTAGAAGGATCTCAAGGCATGGCCCACTGCTTATCTCAAAATAGCTATTGAAAATGGTGGTTTATAGTGGATTTACCCACTCAAAATGGTGGATTTTCAACAGCTATGTTAGTTTAACCCTCGGTGCCGTGCCATCTTTTTTTCGAAAGCCAGGCTGTACAGCTGCTCGGTTGCAGTCGGGACTTGGCCATCGTGTCGATGCCGGGTGATTTCTGGAAATTTCTTGGGAAATTGCCTCAACACACTGAGATGTGTTTCAAACAATTCTTGGGATTGGATGGGCTTAGTTTTTCGCAACCTTTGGTGTGTTTTTTCGTTGGTTTTTCCGGATCAACTTCAAAAAATACCTAGGCTTATTCCACCAAGCATGTTTTGCACTTCAGCCGTGTGCGCCGTGTGCATGGCCGAGGTCAGCACGGCGATCAGGGAGAAGTTCCAGTGAGCGTTTTCCAGCGCAGCGTGGTGAGATTGTTTCGGCTCATGAAGATGGACCGACAGGTGGCCGCGTCCAGTCGGGCCGAGATGGGAACATCATCGGATGGGTCATTTTCCATCGCCATGGTACTGAGAAGGGCCGCACTGGGGATATCATGGGGGTATCGTTTAGGATGGATTGTTGGGATATGTTGGGATATGTTGGGATATGTTGGGATATGTTGGGATATGTTGGGATATGTTGGGATTATGCATCTGAAATTGGGATTTAGGATCTTTGTTTCTTTACAACCACCCCCCTAGTCATGAACCTTTTGGCCAGCAACAAACATGCCAAATAGGGATAAACAGGGGCATATCGCCATTTCATAAACTACAACCGTTGGGCAATAGGAGATGGTGACTATTGTGGAACCTCATGGAAGCTCTATTGATGAAATATGATAAAACAAAATCATTCATAAATGGTGATTTTTCATGCGGTTTATGGGATATTATTTTCAATGTGATGTAATGGAGATCGACTTACGGGATATTTTTGGGAGATTTTTGGGTTCAAAAACCGCTGTTTAGGAAGATGTACTCTCTGGTAAACTAACATAACTATGGAAAATCACCATTTTTGAAGGGAAAATCTACAAACAAATGGTCATTTTCAATAGCTATGTTAGTTTACCAGAGGGTACTGTATTCAATTGTTCCGAGCAATCGCTCCGTGAATCAGAATCTCAGCGTGATCCGTAGGCCGATGATTTCTCGGCGGACGAATATGATGTGGATGGTTCTGGTGCTGTGGGCTGGTACGAATTCGTGACGGTTTGGCGGAAGGCGGTGCCTTGTTGGAATTCGTGACTTTGGTGCTGCCAGTGAGATGTTGACATAGGCTTTGAAAACGGTTAATTGTGGATGTTAATTACACTGGATGCTGGCCCAAACGCACCAACGGTACCCTGACTTGAAGCTATATCCCCTCGAAACTTGCGTTTCTTGCTGGAATTGCAGCTACTGCATGAGGATGTCTCCGTCAAATTGTCACTACCCGAGCGCTTCTTTGTGCTGATGGAAGAGCCAACTTCATCCTTTGCTGGGGTTGTTGTGAGCAACTTGATGTGACGGGCTGCAGTGACATGGGAAGATATGGGAAGGGTTTGACATTTATACTGTATAACACCCCTGGCAACATAATTATTGCAGTGCTATGACATATGAAATATGAGTCACTCCATGTGGATTTCTCTGAAAAAATGAAGAACAGGGCTACAAACCCCCAAAGTCGACAGTTGATAATCATTTCCCCCACATTTCGCTGGCAGTTTCTGGTAAATTTTGGTGTAGATCATCATTTTTCGCCCCTAAGCTTGGCATATTTGGGTATATTTTGCTGTCATGATTGTTCTGTATCCCTCTTTTTAGAACGGAGCCGACCATCGATCGCAGCCGACAAAGGCGCGGCGCTGAATTTCTTGATTTTTGGCTCCTGCGCCCGCCAGCTGCACATTGGAGCCCCCATATATGATATATATGGCCATGAAATTATTGAAAACATATGGAATGATGAGTCTTCAAACATCATCAAGAATCATCGAATGTTTTGGACACCTTCCAACGGTTTCCGGAGCCAAATTGCAAAATATTGGAGATGCCGGCGTGTACCTTTGACAACTGTAAGCTCTTGGCATCTCTTGGCCATCCCAGGTTGGCTTCATGATCGGCACCATGCCAGATATGAAGACTGCTCCATGTGATCGTTGCGAGCCTGAGCAAATGAGGCCGTTGGTGTGGCAAAGTGTTACCAGCTTGGGACGTACGTGACGTATGCGTTTCCTCGGATCATCTTGAAACAACAGTTTTCTGAAGTTCTGAAGTTTGAGTTTCTATCATCGGAATCCTAGATCAGATCCTTGGGCTCTTTTGGCTGTGCTTGATGTAGCCAAGAATGAGGATAAGGCCCATGGCAGTGCAGCTCTTCATTTTGGTCGTGCAGCACCTTTATGCCTTGTCCTTTGACTTGCCGATCAATTTTGTATGTTTTGTCGTGTTAGTAGCCTTTCTGCCATCGCAGGGAGTTCAAGGTCTTCGAATCATTTTGTGTCGGCGTATTTGCGCTCGAGCCACTTGTTCTACATATTAGTCGGCAATGCACGGGAGGGAGCAGTTGGTCCAACTTCGTATGTCCAACTTCGTATGTCCAACTTCTTTTGCTTTCCTGCTTTCGAAGGAGGGGGTCTGAATCTCCAACTCTTTTTGTCTTGCAGCTGCACATCAAAAAATGCGCCAGCTGCCAGCTTCCCGAGGTACTTGGTTCGAGTGTGCACTGCCCCCTTCACACGATCTGAACTCTTGCACTACGAATCTGTCCTGGAGTTTGTCACAGAACACCAGGAGTGGGCCCTTTTCTGGGTTGATAAATGTTGGTAAGATAACCCCCGCAACAATAGGGGCTTTATAAACCGCCGTTGTTGGTGTGCATGAAGGTTGATAACCCTTCGATAAGGTCTAATGATGTCCAATGTATTTCTTGCAGATCGGGAGTAGACAACGATTCATGCGCTCATCATGAATGGTGAATTCCACATGCTGCGAAACCACGGTTGAGCGTGGACATGACAACGGCAATCTTGTGCGATGCAAATGCAACGTGTTGACACCAGCTGGGGAATCTTGAAATGACCGTGCTAGGTGTCCTTCAATCCTTCTCGCTTGCTGCGATTTGCATATTTTGTCATTCAGCCAATGAATTTGATTGACCTTTTCGTGACTTGGCAGAAAGCTGCGGTTTTGCCTGCTTTTGTTTGTCCCATATCTATAAGCAGAATTTAACAGAATAATCTTATAACTTAGTTCTGGTGAATGATGCCATTGATGGCTTGTCGCCGCTTGTCGCGACCGAGGTGATCGTTCCTTTCTTTGTAGAAGCAGCGCTACAAAGCTCAAGCGCATCCAACTTCACCGTTCTTCGCGTCCTGCGTTTGACGCGTCTCTTCAGACTGGTAAAGTTAGGCAAGTCCTTCGAGGTCTTGCAAATCATTGGGCGAGTCTTCCACAAGTCCATTGCCATGTTTTGGGTTTTCGCGGTGAACTTTTCTTTGGCCATGTGCTTCTCAGCTGCGACGATCTACTTCGTGGAAGGTGGCGAATGGGATCCCGACGAGATGAATTGGATACGAATTGGTCATGACGGTGCCAGATCGCCATCGCCTTTCCAGAGCATTCCACACTCCTTCTGGTGGGTCATCGTGACTTTCACCACAGTTGGTCTGGGCCTTACGTTGTGTAAGGAAGGTCTGTGTCAGGAAGAGACGTAGGAATTATAGGAACCCGCTTTAGTGTAATGCACCTCACTTGTGGAGATTAGTGCAGATGTGTATCTGGAGGAGATTCGCGTTAGTAACGCAGTGTTAAATTTGTTTGGAGTCCCGACCCGTATCTTTCGCATGCTGGTCGCATGCTTTTACATCACCCCAAAACACCGAGGATATGGCGATGTGGTGCCCGAAACGTTCCTGGGGAAGATGATCGGTGCAAGCAGTATGATCGTGGGAATTATCGTTTTAGCCCTGCCCATCAGCGTCATCTCCACAACCTTTGGGGATGTATGGCATGAATGGAAGGAGGAGCTTCGTTTAGATGCCAAGTCCAAGGAAGAAGACATGAAGAGCGTGGAGCTGGCCCTGCAAGTGATCCAGAACCGCACCTTTATGCATGTGGAGATCTATGACCATTTTGAGCGCTATCCCGCTGAGTTGCTGGGTCAGACTGAATGGAAGTCTTTGCCCATTGATTCCAAAGAGAAGGTCGAAGTGGCTGATGCATCCTACAGCTTGCATCCGTTCCTTGGCAGCCTTGGCACGGGTGCTTTCGGAATGGTGAAGCTGAACTGTGTTATTGTTTAACTTTGTTGAATGGCGCTACTTGTCAATCGAACGGTTTAAATATACTCCAACAAACAATGAAGTATACTGGTCTGAAGGCGATGGGGAGAGAGAGAGAGAGAGAGAAGAGTATAGTATATGTATGTAATTGTATGTATATGTATGTATATGTATGTATATGTATGTGTATATGTATGTATATGTATATGTATGTATATGTATGTGTATTTATATGTATATGTATGTATATGTATGTATATGTATGTATATGTATGTATATGTATGTATACGTATGTATATGTATGTATATGTATGTATATGTATAATTAATGAAATTGACATGCCTCGAGCATCCTCAAACCAAGGAATGAAGAGAAGGGGCTTGTGGCTTCTCGTCCTGAGATGTTGTTCATCGATTGAGCTGTCATGGCATTTCTGAAGTCAGTTGTCTCATTCCTCAGGAAGGTGACTTGGGTCAAGTTGTGGTGGGCTACACCTGGACTCCTGCCAAATATGAAGCCGACGACGATCGATACGCGGGCACTTTAAAGGTGTGACGGGGTGGGTCTCCGAGCGGGTTAGCATCGAAGCCAAGCAGATCTAAGCAGACTGAAGATAGGGATGAGGCTGGTATGCGGTTGGTTTCACAGAACTTTCACCTGGACAACCTGGACAACCTGGAACCTGGACACCTCTGGTACACCTACTGTATATCCTTTGACACACGCGATCCTAGCACAGAAACATACAGAAACAATCCTCCAGAGAAGCTAAAACAAGGACAAAATTACATGGGAAACCGTGTCTCTTCGCCTTGATGTTTGGAATATGTTTGGTCCATTTGAGTCCAATGTCGAGTACCTCGGAAATCCCCGAACTACATGGAGGTTTCGTTCGCTGGGGAAGTCATCTATAATCTATAAATTTGGTGGATTTTCCATGACATGTTTTTTGTGGGAACAGGCAGCAGAATGATTTCCAAAATTATTCTGACCCCGTCTGACCACAAAAATTGGGAACTCATATGAAATCAATATATACCCTCTGGTAATTTAACATAACTATGGAAAATCATCATTTTTAATGGGAAAATCCACTATAACTGGCCATTTTCAATAGCTATGTTAGTTTACCAGAGGGTATATATATATAATCTGACCCAATCATCAATGATTTTCCATGCGCCAGGTCAGACTACAACGAGCTGAAGGACCTGGCGAAAAAGCCACACTTGGGGAAGTGCATGGCGGGGGCGACCCTTAAAAAGGATCAAAAATCATCCGATGATGATATAGAGAGTTGATTTGAATATAATATATTATATATATAGTTTTGTTATATATAGTTGTAATTAGTTTTGTGACATATATATATACATATCATATATATTTATAACTATATATAATATAGTTATATATATACAGTCATATATATATATATAGAGTTATACATATAGTCATATATAGTTCAGTTATATATAGATATGTATGTCTAAATACAGAAAATAAATAAATAAATACATAAATAAATAAATAAATATATATATATATATATATTCGCGTATGGATAAATATGTATATATATATATTTGATCACTGTTTACAGCCAGCATATGGTAGGACATCAGCAGCCTAGAGAGGTGTTACAGGTGTTACATAGTAGGAAGGGTGTCCTTGGTTCAATGATTCAAGTGATTCAAGGGGCATCAAGGGGCCGTCCGATCCACAGGAATTCTGAAAAGCGATTGGAGAAAGGAAGGCCGACGAAATGTCTTTGCCGTGGTGCGATGTTGGCCGAAGCCTCCCAGAAGTGGATGGACACTTGGCATATCTTGGCATCCCAAAAGGCATCCCAAAAGGCATCCCAAAAGGCTGCTGTATTGTGGTCTCTCAACCTACCCTCTGGTAAACTAACATAACTATGGAAAATCGCAATTTTTAATGGGAAAACTCACTATAAATGGCCATTTTCAATAGCTATGTTAAATTACCAGAGGGTATCCATGCACATTGAGCGCCTCAGGATGGGCCAAGGCTTTGATCAGCAGCATTGCACCAAGATAGCGTGACTTCCGCTGCAAGCAGCGCGATTTTTCAATACAGCAAGCCCATGGATCCCATGGTTCACATGGATTCTGCAACTTCCGATTTGGTCAGGAAATGTCAGGAGTCAAAATCTCCTTTTTTCGGGCCAAGAGTGCCGTCGTCCCAACAAGTCCAAAGATTCTTTTTTTATCAACACTCGCTGGAGAACAACCGCTGTGACTCTGTCGGGGTTGAGCTGAGGATGGGCACCTTGAGCCCCGTTTGGGAAGAATCCTTTGAGTTTGACTTCGACTGGCCCCGCGATTGGAGACCGCAGAAGGTGACAGAGGTAGAAGCGCAAACGCGGAGTCGCTCGGTGAAGAGACGCCTAGGTTAAACGTTCAAATAAATGTCATCAAAGATCAGCAAATCTTACGCAGTTTTATATGATTACACACATATATATAATTATATATATATATATCTATTGTATTTATGATTATCATATAATATAATGCATATCATACTGTACTGTACGACATATATTTTTTCATTATATATATATATATTTATAGTTAAATAAGCACAAAATAGAACAACTGAATTTACATCGACGTGTATACATACATATGTATGCAAGGCGATGGAGAGAGAGGGGGGACATACACACACACACACTATACACACTATACACAAACACGCAAACATATAAACATACAGACATGCAGAGCGCAGATGTTTTCGGGCGTCGACCTGCCATGGTCCAGCTTGCCACTTGAGGCCGTGTTGAGATATCACACCCAATATCTCTGAGGACGATGGGGGGATGCTTGAGCCATGGTCCAGCTGCGTTTGAAGGGTTACCACAGGATACCACAGGAAGGGGTCTACCAGGGAGCCAAATTCAACCATAGCTACAACAAATAGGATCTGGTTCTTCGATACTGATGGTAGATATTGGTATATTCTTACCAGTCTTAGCCAGTGATTTTGGGTGGTTTCTCTTAAAAACAGCCAACAAAACTATCAAAACTGGGCCGCAGGAGAGGCAACTCAGCCACCTCCAACACCTCCATACGACGGTCCAAGTCACAGGCCTGGAACCGCTGCTTCTGTGCACAGCCTGGTGCTGGCGATCTGCATCTGATCTGCAGGTCCTGCGCAGAGGGATTTCCCGATCTGCAGCCTCGCACTCAGCAACAAGTTGGCAGCTTCGGATATATATATATATAATATATACATATAATATTATATTATGTTATGTTATATTATATCATATCATATTATATTGTATTTTATACTTCTGGCATATAAAAGAAGGATCTAATGAGAACATCAACATTGCTGAATTCCCCTGGATAGACGCAGGTCCTAGACGAGGAGGAGGAGCCGGACGTGCAAAGCCGGCAGGTCATGCGACTGAAAGCAGAGGTGCGGCCGGGTGGATTTCAGCCCCTGGATGTAGAGGAGAGTATTACACATCATGGTCAATAAGGGAAATCATCCCCAAATGGCCGCACTATTCAGGCTAGTGAAATAGTATAATTTACGCAGATAAATAGATAAACACATGAATAACTTAGATAGATACATATATATATATATATATATTAAGCACATTGTTGCATTGGCATGCGATCAGATGCGATCTGAGATTGACTGCCCCAAAAAGCAATTATGAGAAAGTGCGGAAATGTACAAAAGTGTATAGAGATTGACATGTAAAGGCACAGAACTGGAAGAAAAATCAACTTTTGGCCAGGTCCAATTGTCCAACTCTCACACGTTTGATCCAGATATTGAGCCTTTTTACTGAAAGGCAGCAGGCAGTCTGAGTTGCACACAGGAATCATAGGAATCCACTGCACGGATCACAGGTATCGTCGATGACTCGCAGCCTGCGTCGTTTGGAAACTCAGCTGGTCGACTTGCTGGAAGTGCAAGGTGCCTTGGCGCAGGGTCAATTGGTGGTTGGGATCTTTGAGAATTCCGTAGCACACGTGTGCCAACTGACAGTTGGCAGCTTTACACCAACGACCTCAGGCACGCCGCAAAATTTGTCAACCACGCTGAGACCGCAGATGATGGAAGCACCATCCAGTCCAGCCTGTGAGCCACCACCCTTCGGAAGTCTTGGCGTGGACGGTCCTTTGAGCCCACTTAGCGAAACAAGTCCGATACAAAGCCCCAGTCACAGCCCGGGCTATGGCGGCTATGACAGGTCTGATCCTCAGATTGGCGATGTTCCGTGGTCTCAATTCGAATCTGGCAGAATCTGTGGGATCCACGTTGGCTGCTTAAGATGCCATGCCGGGGTTGCCAGGAGCGTGACCTCCAGACTCTCCGACCGCAGCAACGAATTCGGCGAGCTCAGCCGGATGTCAGGGCAATATGGATCCCAGGCATCCCAGGAATCGGAGTCTGAGGGGCTCATGTGACTTGGCTCATTTGGTACTTGGCTGCTGCGTCTGAGTCTGGGGAGTCTGGGGAGTCTGGGGAGTCTGGGGAGGGGCCGTTCAGATCTAAGGCTGCCTGGATCTCCTGATGACCTTCGATGATGGAAGTTTCACCTCCTGGGCTATTCAAAATACCCAGGGAAAGTCCTCACTTTTTTTTTGCACCACCCAGACTCAGGCATCAAGCAGTTGTGGTATGGATTGCTATGGCGTGTGCACATGGCGAGCATGAGGCAACCCTCAAAATACTCCTGAGACCGATCTGGAATTGTTCTTGCTGTTTTATGATGTTTTATTTGAGTTGGGTGCTGGTGGAATATGAGTTGTTGAAGTGAGGTGCACCGAGAAATACTAAATACCAGTCAGCACCTCTTCTGGTCAGATGCCAGTTATGCTGGCCGGTTATTTGGCGTTTTCACGCGTTTTGGACTGGACAACCAACCAATGCGCAGCGCCGGACTCAAACCCAGCGTGACAGGCAGGCGACAAAATGATTCAGCTGGGGATGGTGTCCACCGATTTCTGGTGATGGGGATGGTGTCCACGGCGGCCACATAAATCACCGACATAGTGACATAGTGGCCATAGCTCTTGTGGTATGAAACGGTGCCCGGAATCTCTCAGACAATGTCGACGCACCGGAAAGTGCTAGCGCGGTCGCAGCAAAACAATGAAAGGATACCACTAACTTAACCCACATACAGACATAGACTTGCACATCACTGTATATACACAATAGTAAGCCTCAATAAGATAGAAGAGTAACTCTTCACTGTTACTTCCCTGTTTTAAATGTAGAAACACAATGAAACACATAGAACCACCATATAAACAGCATCTATACATCTTGGCTCTTGGCAGGCAGAGCGTCGTGCAGCTGGCCAGGAAGAGGTCCTGGGAGTGTCACTTGGCGATGGAGATGGCAGATCTATAGCTCAATAGTATAAATTCGGGGATTTTTGATTGAACATCCCAACCAAAAGAGATCAAAAGAGATGGAACATCCACTCGGCTGACATGGCTATACTGTGGATGTTTCACGTTGTTTGCGGTGCACCTACGGTGTGAGGTCGCATGACCCTTGTCATGTGGATTCACTGCCACTGAGGTTGGGCCAGGGAGTTCAGCAAATGAGGTCAGAGCAGGCTCGGCATGCTTCCGAGCTGAATGACAACTTGCGAGCAGCTGCCTGAGCTTCCTTAGAGTTCTTAGAGTCTCAGCCCCCGATGCAGAGAACTGCCATGGCCACACTGAATTGCGCAACATGGGCTGATCATGGGCCGTTGCCTTCATTGTTGCCTTCATCAAACTCCACAGCTGAGGCTGAACAGAGACGGTGGCGTCAGATCCCTAGCCGGAGCGGCCAGCATGGCCGACGTGCTGGGTAGAGTAGGGGATATCCCAATGAAAATGACAAGTCTGGGAAAACCATGAGGAGTTTCAAATGAAGAGACAATCCCATCCCCAGATATTAAAACAAAATTTCGCTTGGGGTGTTTTTATCCGCTGGGTCCGGCAATCGGATCACAATTCCATTGAGGACAATGTATTTCTGATGCGCAAGCGCAACAGGGCGACCAGCAACGGCACATCGAAGCGTAGTTGGCTCAGCGTTTAGGAACCCCAAGAAGATCAAAAGTATACCTCCTACTAAAATACATGTCTAAATGGAGTGGTAAATTACTATAAGTATCATTAAATATCTATAACTAAATTACTTTTCTAATTTGTCTATTCTTTTGGAGGGTTGCTCTGCCCAGATTCTGGTTCCGTGTGCAAGCAGCCACAGGCTAGAAGCGCGTCTTGACACCGCTGTTGAGGACTCTTCAATTGTTCGATGTGGTGATTTGGAGTGCTTGATAATGCACGCAAGACAAATTACAACATACTTGTTGACAATGCAACGTTTGGCGAATTAGTGTAACTTTTCCAAATGCAAAGACTTGCAGGCCCTAAGTTTGGAGTACAAGAACTTGTGTGCTGCTTTGCCAAAGATATTGCCCGCAGTACGCAACTCAGTTGTGTTGGGAAACCCATCTACCATCAATCAGGTGCGTCCCAAGCTACCTTCCCAGTGCCTAAGGTGAGCAACACACCCAAGAGTGCAGTGACACAAGGCTCATTTGCGGCAGCTGTCAACTGGTCCACCTGTTTTTGTTGGAACATGGGGACATGGCAGGCTCGGGTGCCCATGCTGCCCATGGTGCCCATGCTGCCCATGGTGCCCATGGTGCCCATGGTGCCCATGGTGCCCATGGTGCCCATGGTGCCCATGGTGCCCATGGTGCCCATGGTGCCCATGATCCCCATGGTGCGCATGGTGCCCATGGTGCCCATGGTGCCCATGGTGCGCATGGTGCCCATGGTGCCCATGGTGCCCATGGTGCCCCTTCCCAGACGCCCAAAGTCAACGGCCTGGAGTACGTGGAGCACCAGATTCGCCCGGAGATCCAATCCGAGCCGGACCTCAGGCCCTGCATGGTGCTGAGCGCTGGTGGAGTCCTGGGGACGTCTGGGGACGTCTGGGTGCGAGGTCGAGCCACCATCCAAATCCAGATATTCTGATGCGCTTGGAGGCGGGAAGCTGCCTAGATTGGAGGATGGTCATCAATCCGTTCATAGGGATTTCTATGCCCATATTTAATAACCCAAGGATTCCCATTATGGGATGAATGACCATACCCAACATACATCAATTGAATATAATTGAATCAACATACCATGTTTGGACTCGGCTGGATGATGTGGGGTACTCGCAGGCCTTGGAAGGGCGATACAGGGAAACACGAAGCGCGGGACTGAAACCGGAGGAGTTCAACATGCTTGGACCGTCCTGAGTCAGTCAGTGTGCCGAAATGCTTTTGTTGACACCTTGTTGAAACTGCAACAACCCATTGCCAACATCAGCACACATTTTTTTGTGGAATCCCGCACTTGCAATCGGTCAGATATCCAGGACAGGGCAGTTGTTTCTCCCAGGTCAGGGTCAAGCATCGCTTCCCAACTCTCCAAGAACTCGGGCGGCACCCGCAGAGGTGCGCTTTTCACTTTTTTTTGGGGGGATCAAGGTCCTCAATGACTATCTACAACTATCTATATATGAGTATACTGACTATCTAATATTTCTCGCCTCTCTCTATCTCTATCTATCTATCTAGCTAGCTATCTATCTATCTATCTAGCTATCTAGCTAGCTAGCTATCTACCTATCTATCTAATTAATCTAATTAATCTAATTAATCTAATTAATCTAATTAATCTAATTAATCTAATTAATCTAATTAATCTAATTAATCTAATTAATCTAATTAATCTAATTAATCTAATTAATTAATTAATCTATCTATCTATCTATCTATCTATCTATCTATCTATCTATATTAGTACTTGTATATGTGTATATATATATATGCATATTTCTCAGAGGGGTTGAAGCCACCAGGAGCAGTGAATTTGTTTGGGGATCCGGCTGCAAGCTGATGTCCGTCGCAGCTATGTCTCAGGCGGCGCGGGTTCCGCGGGTTCCGCCGCAGGCTGCAGCGCAGCAGGCTGCAACGCAGCAGGCTGCAACGCAGCCGGCGGAAGCTCTGACAACTACTAGGAGCCTGGAGATAGCTTTGATGTATTGCAGCTCCAAAAGAGATAGAACAGTAATTTCCAAAGCTAAAATATGCTAAAATAGTGATGATATGTGATGATCAACATTGATAAGCATTGATAAACTAGGTAGGTGGTTGATTCGGCGCCCTGTGAAGGGTTATCGATTTCAAATGATTTTAATTTCATTTGTTCTTTGCCATTTCGATGGAAACGTGGTATTTGTGGCATTTTTGAGTATATGCCTATGAAAATTCATGTTTCCGTTTCGATGGCAGGCACACGACTTTCGATTGAAAATTAGTATTTCCCTATAGCGGAAGTCTCATTTTCTGATTGAAGGTGCCAAAAAAAAATCCTTGGAATTCGAGTGGTTTAGTAAATGATTTGTTTCCGCAACTGCAGGAACCTCTTTTTTCAACATCAGCGCCGAGGATGTCACTTAAGTTCTTCAAAGTCCAACTGTTTTCACAGTTTGCATTGTGCCACCACATATAGGAGTAGGCATACTTACAGCGCATTGGATTCGCTTTGCAGCTCTTTTGTTGAAAACTCTCAGGACGCCATTTCTTTAAATGACAAAAATAGAATCCAACCGCTGCCTGCCAGCAACTATCGTCCGAGAGCGTGAACACATCCCCACCCCACCCCAGCCCAAGACCTTCAACGTAACATCCACGACGGAAGATGTCCTATCAAAACCGTTAACGCATCCCCACCCTATCCCAACCCCAGACATTCAAAATAAACACACCTTCACAGGGCGCCGTATCAACCACTTTTGTTTTTAGGGCTTACAGTAATGAGCGATTGGCATTGATAGCGGGTCAACAGCGAGTTGCTGCTTGGATTCTTTCGGCCCATTCCCAGAGTCGGCGGGCCACTGCTTGCGGCCTACTGCTGAAACTCTGTTCAGGCGAGGCCCAAAAGGTCAGTCAAGATTGTCGTTTCTGGATGCTTCTGGTGGGACTCAGACATGGGTGTTATATATACATACATGTATATAATGAAATTGCATCAATATGTATCAATATGGTCGTGAATACACCAACAAAACGGTGCAAATCAGTCACATGTGGTACTTATCGCTCAGGTGCCATGGCGGAAGAAGATGAGTATGTGGCCGGCACCATTGCCACCATCGGCAGCCTCATCACGAAGCCAAAGATGACTGAGAAGTATTTGAAGAAGCCGCCATTTAGGCGCGGTGCTTTCTGGAATTTGACGGTTTGAAATTTAAAATGCGAAATCATCATTTTTGAGAAGCAAATCATCTATAAACGGGCCACTTCCATAGCTATTGTGAATTACCGGAGGGTAAATTGTTTTTGTTTTGGGAAATTCATCGAAATAAATGGATCTAAACGGAGGACTTTCGAGCAATGTGACAGATGACACCGGAGGGGACATAGTTGGTTGCGCTAAATACTAAGTATCATTTCTAGGTTTTGAACAATTGATTCATGGAAATGGATGGCCAGAGGATGTACTGTGCTGAAAGAACGTCTTTCAATACTGGCCCAGGTTTCTTCATGACATCGTGATGGAGGTGACAAAGAAGACGACCTTCGGACAGGGGCTCTTCACTCCGGAAGAGTGTGATTCTGGGAACCTCTCCGACAAGCAGGCCAAGTTGGATTTTCTGAACAAAGCCATCAGTGTGACTTGCTTCGCTCTGGGTGAGTCGATCGACGTCTCGGCACCTTGGTGTTGTCGAAGGGGCTGGGAGGATATGTGTTGTGGGTCTTTGAATGTGTTTGTATGGCTTGTTCAGATGATGCCGGAGGGAAGAATGGGAGCAGATACCAGAATGAGAGCCGCAGACCGGATGTAGACAACTGCCAAAGCTGCAACCTATGACATCCCACGACATGTCATAAATCAAAATGACAATTTCACAAAATTGTTCCCTAGAATTGCTCTGGCTCCTGCCAAGTTGTGATGCTCATGCAATGCTCATAGGTCATAGGGGTATTGGCTGCAAAGTGTGCGCTTTGCATCCCTGGTTCGAGAGCTTCAGCACACCTTGGGGTTTCCCAAGCATCTTTAAGCATCCTTACTCTCCTATGACATGGTTAAACTATGTTTGACTCCACAAGATTGGAGCTTCATTGGCAGGTTGTGTGTTTAATGTGTCTACATCTCCGTACTTTCAGAATCGAGGCCAACAAAATCGTGGCTGGACTGGAGCCAGAAAAGACCAACGCATGGCTGCAGAGGCTCCATGCTGCAGCAACCACCTGCGCTGGAGAGAAATCGGATCAAGCCGTGGCCCGGGTGCAGAGTGGGGAGCTGGTGGGAGCAGCCAAGGAGAAAAAGAAGAAGCCCAAGGAAGATGCGCCGCCACCTCCACCGGCTGAAGGAGGTGATGAGGATGAAGCCAAAAAAGAAGAAGAAAGAAGGAAGCGGGCTGAAAGGAAGAAGCGAGAAGAGGAGAAGAAAAGGAAAGAAGCTGAAGACGCGGCCGCTGCAAATGAACCCCCAGCACCGCCTGCACCCAGTCTTGATGATGAAGAGGAGAGGAGGAAGGAAGAGAAGCGTCAGAAGGATGAAGAGCGCCGACGACGCAAAGAAGAGGAGAGGCGTCTACAGGATCCTTGGCCTTAAACTGATTTCAAACTCACGTACAGATACGTACTGTATTTTCATGTTTCGTACATGCTTGTAGGACTTCATACCTAGTATGCGGCTCATGGCCTTATGACCATGTTTCTTCAATGTTTGTCATTTTTTTTACATAAAACAAGTATTTGAAATTTGCCACATTTTGTCCTACCGCATCTGCGGCCAGGAAGAGCAGAGGCGGGCAGAAGAAGCTGCAGCAGAAGCTCAAGCGGCTGAAGCCCGCGCTGCGGAAGAGATGCGCCGTGCCGAGGAAGCTCAAGCCATTGCAGCGACCGAGGATTTCCAGGAGCCTCCACCAGCTCCTCCTGGGGCGATGTCTGAAGGACCTTTCGCAAGTACAGATGAAATTGCCCAACGGGCAGAGGCTGCATTGGCACAGAGGGCTGCCGACACAGGGCGGCCGCGCACGGCAGGAAGGAAGCCACCCAAAGTGACGTCCAAGGTGACGACAACTGAGCAAGCCACTGCTCCCAGCAACGTGGCAGCTCCAGTGGTCATTGCAGAAGGTGCCGGTGGTGATGACCAGGAGGAGGATATGTTTGAAACTGGGCAGCCCGGCGCAGCACCGCCTCCACCACCACCGCCGGTAGATGATGGAGGTCAACATGGTGCACTGGTCAGTGATCTGCTCGCAGAGAAGAAGAAGGAGGAAGAGCGTGAGAATCGAGAGAGGCTGAAGAAGGAGGAGGAAGAGACCAGGGAGGAGTTCGATGACGGAAAAGGCATCAAGATGAAATTGAGGCGAAAGAAGGATACCGGCAGCTCATTGGCTGAAGTGGATCCCGTGAAGCTGGGGGAGTCCATTCAGAGCCTTTGCCAAGCTGCAAATCCCCTAGGCAAATCGATCGACCTGGTGCACCAGGATATTGCCAACATGGGCAAGGAGCTGGACCACTGGAAGCAAGCTTACCGTGAGGCCAGTGATGCCTACACCCGTCAGTTGAAAATGACGGAAGACCAGCTGCAGCCTTTGTACCAGAAGATTGCAGAGTTGGACGACAAGATTGCAGAACAGAGGTCGAAGATCCGCAACAGCAGGTCCAGGATTTCGAAGAATGACCTGAAAGTTCAGCAGCTCTTGGAGTCCGTGGTCATGGTCAGGTAGTCAGTATTAGTCAGTGAGAGCGGCCCAATGGTTGCCATTGGCCTGAACGAGGCACCACCTTGTTGTACAGGAAAGGAATGGACAATGTGGTAATGGGATGTGGCAGGAATGAGTCAATCGTAGCTCGAATCCGACTGCAGCCTTCATGAATTGCTTGCAATTCACTGGTTGCTGCAACCCTTCAATTCGCAAGGGTGTGTCTCGTAAATTTCCCATATCGAATGCATGATTTGAACGCTCTGCTCAATGATGCTGACTTCCTTACCTTTCATTGCATGCCCCACTCGCTGTAAAGAGAGGCTGAGCGGACTGTGGCTGGGGGTGTTCTTCATTCACAGCAAATGTACAACTCCCTCTTTGTCCAAGAAACCAACCTGCTGAAATTTTTCCGTGAAAGCTATGCTTGGTCAGCTGGTGTCAACTGGTCTCCCACCTTGGAAAAGGACAAATCTGAATGGTGTGCACCAAGGGTGCAGGCCCCAGCATTTTTTACTGCGCTTGCCACCCCCCAAGCCTGTCACTCTAGAGAGCAGACGGAATCAGTCACCCACTGACAGAGTCAGAGCGCAGTGGTCAATCACCCCCCACGTCGGAGTCAGTCACCCTCTGCCCCCCCCACTGGAGGCGAGAGGTGACTACACTGTGGCGTGCTTCCATATATATATAT